>ERZ780218.42-NODE-42-length-121962-cov-5.296907_pt1 | contig 121962 bp, 103 predicted proteins | sample MGYA00510975_ERZ780218 | MGnify/ENA primary metagenome ERZ780218 (study PRJEB29588, sample SAMEA2152063) | human gut metagenome | biome: human gut; feature: human-associated habitat; material: faeces | place: Denmark | collected 2008/2010 ... | reverse complement strand
GACGCCGATAAAAAGATATTTCTTAAAGAAGATAAAAAGTGTTCTTGAGTAATTTCTTGAAAATGAAAAATTTTATTTTTATGAAAGGCGGAATTTAATCATGAACGTAAAAATCATCAACGGGCAGTCAATTCCTAATATGCCATGGCAGGACAAGCCTGAAAACTGCAACGAGGTTATCTGGAGATATTCCGAGAATCCGGTTATCCCAAGAAATCTTATCAAATGCTCAAACTCGATTTTCAACAGTGCCGTAGTTCCTTTTGAGGGCAAGTTCGCAGGCGTTTTCCGCTGCGACGACAAGGAAAGAAACATGGAGCTTCATGCCGGTTTTTCTGATGACGGTATCAACTGGAAGATAAACGAGGAAAGAATTGTTTTTGAGCAGGCAGACAAGTCTACTGAAGAGGTTAATCAGTGGGGTTACGGCTATGACCCCAGAGTTTGCTGGATCGAGGACAGATATTGGGTAACCTGGTGCAACGCTTACGGCTGGAAGCCTACTATCGGCGTTGGTTATACGTTTGATTTCAAGACTTTCTATCAGTGCGAGAACGCTTTTCTTCCTTTCAACAGAAACGGTGTTCTGTTCCCGAGAAAGATCAACAATAAGTATGTAATGTTCTCCCGTCCTTCCGATTCGGGTCACACTCCTTTCGGCGATATGTACATATCCCAGTCGCCTGATATGAAGTACTGGGGCGAGCATCGTCACGTTATGGGACCGCTGAGAGGCTGGGAGTCCAAGAAGATCGGCGCAGGTCCTATTCCTATCGAGACATCTGAAGGCTGGCTGGTGTTCTATCACGGTGTTCTTGAGAGCTGCAACGGCTTTGTTTACAGCTTCTCTGCCTGCATCCTTGATATTGACGAGCCTTGGAAGGTTAAGTATCGCTGTGCTGAATATCTTATCAGCCCGCAGGAGATTTACGAGTGCGTAGGCGACGTTCCTAACGTAACGTTCCCATGTGCGACTCTCTGCGATAAGGATACCGGAAGAATTGCCATTTACTATGGATGTGCGGATACAGTTGTAGGTCTTGCATTCACAACAGTTGACGACGTTGTTGATTATGTTAAGTCTCATTCTTCAATGAGCGATTTCTGATTTATCCGCTGAATAAAAAATCATCCCGATACGCTACTGTATCGGGATTTTTTGCGCTTATTTTTTCTTCTTTTCTGCTCCGCTTGCTGAATAGCTCCAGATAAGACCGACGCATATCCAGAAAAACGGCGTGCTTGAAACAGAGCTTATATTGAAGAACGCCTGTATCATATAGGCGATAACGGCGCTTGTTGCCGCAGCGGATACCCAGCTGTTTTTATCTACGATAAAGTCTGATACTGATTTAAAGGCTTTTTTCAGAGTAATAAGCAGTATAATGACATAGATTATAAGACATGGGATTCCGCGCTGAGCCGCAACGTCTATATATTCGTTATAGGATCGGTCTATAACCGCGCCAAGATCGAACATTGATCCCCAGTTGTCGGGACCTGTTCCTGTTATCGGGTAGTTCTGAACTACATACATTCCGTCGTCCCACAGATAAGAGTATATCCATGTGGAGGTATCGTCTCTTTTACCCGAGGATATTGAAAGTCTGTCGTAGCAGTCAGTGAAAATAATCTGCTCGTCTTTAAAATCGCTTATTCCCGTGCCGAATATGATTCCAAACGAGAGAGCGGCTATTATTATTCCGCAAAGGGACGGCAGAGCGGAGGGTCTGTTCTCGGATTTTATCTTTCTGATAACGGCGATCACAGCGACTGTAACGGCGGCGGCTGAAATTCCTATGACCGCAGGCAGAACTCTGGTAAAGGCGGAGCATACCGCCATAATTGCAGAGGCCGCAAGATACAGTATCCTTCTTGCAGCAGACTTATCAAAAGCTGTTCCGCAGGCAGCTGCAGCGAAAGACACGGTCAGCAGAGCGGCAAGAGCAAACGGAGTAGTTGCAAGTCCTGTGGCTATATAGCCCTCTGTATGTATCAGATTGTCCACAACAATTTCTCCGTCTCCAGCGATTGTTCCGAAGTCCTTGAAAAGATACTGAAAGTAATTCGGAATTTTATCTCCTACCGCAGGAATGCTTTGCAGGATACCTATAATTCCGTTCGCAGCGCCTATACCTACAAGAAAATCGGATATTCTTATTTTCCAGTTTTCTGCGGTAACTGTCATAGCCATTGCAAAAAATCCGATATACCCCAGAATGGATAAAAGTCCCTCGGCTCTGTCAAGATAACCGTAAAAGGCGTACATAATGCTGTCGGCGCATAGCGTTGAAATTACGCTTAGAATTATAAGACCGGCAAACCACAGCAGCGCTTTATTTCTTTTTACGATTACCTGCTCTTTCATATGACCTACAAGAAAAACCAGAAATCCGATAAGTCCCGCAGCTATAAAAAGAGTAGAAACAAGAAAAATAAGCTTCTCGCTGAGATAATGAGTAACCTCAAAACCGGTTTCCGTGCCGACGTAGTCAACAACGTCCTTTGTCAGATAGTACGGAAGAGCGGCGAGAGCGACCACAAGCATTGCGATTATGCAGTAAACTCCGCAGAGCTTCTTTGCTCCCTGATCGGTCATATTCAATATAAAATCGGACTTTTCTGTTGTTCCGAATAAATGCTTTTTTTCTCCCAAAGCAAATCCTTCCTTTCAAATTAAAAATCGGCGGACAATATTGCTTTGTCCGCCGACCGAAGGCAGCCGATTTACGGTATTGCCCTTAAACCCGTTTTTACAAAATGTTAAGCGCCTCTGAATCAGATCCTTGAATTATTTGGCGTATTCAACCGCTCTGCTTTCACGGATCAGATTGACCTTGATCTGACCGGGATAATCCATTTCATCTTCGATACGCTTTGCAATCTCTCTTGCAACGAGAACCATTTTCTCATCGTTTATCTTTTCCGGTTTGATCATAATTCTTACTTCGCGGCCCGCTTGCATAGCGTATGATTTTTCAACGCCGTCGTAAGAAGTGCAGATCTCTTCAAGCTTCTGAAGACGCTTGATATAGTTCTCATAGTTTTCGCTTCTGGCTCCGGGTCTTGCCGCAGAAATAGCGTCCGCAGCCTGAACAAGAGCCGCGACCACGGTATGGGTTTCAACGTCGCCGTGGTGAGCCTCGATAGCGTGGATAACGTCGGCGTTTTCCTTGTACTTCTTGCAGACGTCAACGCCAATCTGAACATGAGATCCTTCGATCTCATAGCTTAAAGCCTTTCCTATATCGTGAAGCAAGCCTGCACGTCTTGCAAGATTTGCGTCTACTCCCAGCTCGGAAGCCATCATTCCCGCAAGATGTGAAACCTCGATAGAATGGTCAAGGACGTTCTGTCTGTAGCTTGTCCTGAATCTTAAACGTCCGATAAGCTTAACAAGCTCATGGTTAAGGTTGTGAACGTTACATTCAAGAACTGCACGCTCGCCTTCCTGCTTGATTTTGTACTCAACCTCGCGTCTTGCCTTGTCTACCATTTCCTCAATACGCGTAGGATGAATCCTTCCGTCCTGAATAAGCTTTTCAAGTGCTATCCTTGCAACCTCGCGCCTTACCTGATCGAAGCACGAAAGCGTAATAGCCTCAGGCGTATCGTCTATGATAAGGTCAACTCCGGTAAGCGTTTCGATAGTTCTGATATTTCTTCCTTCGCGGCCGATGATCCTGCCCTTCATTTCGTCGTTAGGCAGCGGAACAACGGAAACTGCGGTTTCGGAAACCTGATCCGCGGCACATCTTGCGATAGCAAGGGAAATATACTGTCTTGCCTTAGCTTCGCAGTCGTCCTTTATCTGAGCTTCAAAATTTGAAACTTTGACTGCCTTTTCGTGGACCAGCTCGTTTTCAAGATTGCTTAACAGATATTCCTTAGCCTGTTCCTTGGTGAATTCAGAGATTTTTTCAAGCATATCCAACTGAGAATTTTTTATTCTTTCAGCCTCCGCCATCTTTTCGTCGGCAGATTTAAGCTTGTTCTGGAGAGTTTCTTCCTTCTTTTCAAGATTGTCAAGCTTACGGTCGATGGTTTCTTCCTTCTGATTGATCCTGCGTTCCTGCCTTGAAACCTCGACACGGCGTTCCTTAAGTTCTTTCTCGGTTTCCTGCCTGGACTTATGTATTTCGTCCTTTGCTTCGACAAGAGCTTCTTTTTTCAAGGTTTCTGCTGTTTTTTTAGCGTCTTCTACTATTCTTTCGGCTTCCTTTTCCGCAGAACCCATAGCAGCTTCTGCAGTTCTCTGCCTGTATCTGATACCCTGCTTAAAGCTTATCAATCCGCTTACAGCCGCACCGGCAACAAGAGCAACCACAATCAGCAAAACTGCGATTTCTATACTCATGTATAGCTTTCCTCCTCCTCGATTATTTTGGTTATGCATAAAAAGGGCTTTACAGAAAAACGTCCGTCTGTAAGCCTGTTTCTTTTAAAGCATTCCCAATCAATATAAAATTGTAAAGTTACAAATCAGCATATTAATTATATAACAAATGTCGAAAACGTTTTAGATTTATGCCCGCCGTTGCCACAACCGCCGGACAGTGAAATCTATCAGAATTCTCACCATATATAAAAACATAATGCATAATATTATTGTATAATAAATTCACCCAATTGTCAAGGTATTTTTTAGACAATTATACAAAAAAGGAGACTGTTTTATAAAAAACTCTTGACAAACAGATCAATCAGTGATAAAATATTATTCGTTGAATAGTCCATAAATATTGAAAGCTGTGATAAGGAAGCTTTAATATCGTAGCAGCGGCCGTCCAGAGAGCGTTGTCATCGGCTGAAAGCAGCGCCGGCTTCGGATGTTAAAGATACCGCCTTTGAGCGCGCCTAATAAGCGACGGACAGTTCCCGTTAAAGAACTTACGCTTGCCGTTTTGTGCCGAGCGGACAGAGGTGCGGATGTATCCGCATGAATCAGGGTGGAACCACGATGAAGATTGTCGTCCCGTAAAAAGTGCTTTTGTGCTTTTTACGGGATTTTTTATTTATTCAGAAGGAGTGCGTATGAGAAAAATATTAGGTGCGCTTTGCTATCTTGCCGTTCTGGCGGCGGACGCAGCCGCAGCATATTATTCGTATCTTGCCTATGAGGGGAAAATCTCTTATTATCAGGGATTTATTACGTTTATGCCTTTATTTATAGTAAGTTACTGGTTCAATACTTTTTTTGTTCAGCTTTTGTCCGGTATGGATAAAAGCGGGAAGCCGTATATAAATAAAACCTTAAAGCGTATGCTGTCGGACGTTTCCACGCTTCTGAGTATTGCTCTTCTGGGGTTTTGGGCATACATTTTTATATCCAAATCGCTTTATAAGTCTTTTTGATATTGCTGGGGGAGAATGGTATGGGGATAGTTGCATTCTTTATTCAATCGCTGCTTACGGCTGCGGCGGTAAACGTATTCGCAACCGCAAGATTTTTTGATGCGGGAACGGTGCAGACGGTACTGTGCTTTTTAGCGGCGGCTGTTTGGTATATGGTATTCAGTATTAAGCCTGTTATGAAAACACAGCCATCAAGGCGCATAAAGACGCTGAAAAACGGAGTAAGACTGCTGCAAGTTTTTCTTTTTTCGGTTACGGCAAGTGCCGCCTTGCTTGTTTACTTGATATGGTTTTCGGATATGAAAACTTCGGATATAATTCTGAACACTGCAGTTGCCGCTATATTTGAGTTTTTTCTCTTCTGGAACGGCATTCTGAGAATTTATTTTACTTCGGTGCAGCTAGGGATAAAGTGGAGAGTAATAGGAGCAGTCTGCGGAATGATTCCGCTTGTAAACATTGCGGTGTTGGTAAGAATAATAAGAATCACAGCTTCAGAATGCAGATTTGAGTGCGAAAAGCTGGAACTTGACAATATACGGGCCCAAAGCGCCGTTTGCAGTACAAAGTATCCTATTCTGCTTGTACATGGTGTTTTTTTCAGGGATTTCAGATTTTTTAACTATTGGGGCAGGATACCGGCGGCTTTGAAAAGAAACGGGGCGGAAATTTATTACGGAAATCAGCAGTCGGCGGCGTCGGTGGAGGATAGCGCAAAAGAGCTTGCAAAGCGTATAGAAAGCATAGTAAGAGAGACCGGCTGCGAAAAGGTCAACGTCATAGCTCATTCAAAGGGCGGGCTTGATTCGAGATATGCCGTAAGCAGGCTGGGAGCGGACAAATATGTTGCGTCCCTGACTACTGTTAATACACCTCACAGAGGCTGTCAGTTTGCAGAATATATTCTCGGTAAGGTTTCGGATTCATTTTGTAGATCCGTTGCGGATAAATACAACGGCGCGCTGAAAAAACTGGGCGACGAAAATCCGGATTTTATTTCGGCGGTAAAGGATCTTACCGTTTCGCGCTGCGAGGAACTTAATAAGGAATGTCCCGACGTTCAAGGCGTGTATTATCAGAGCGTAGGTTCAAAATCGGTAAACGCAAGGGGAGGAAAATTTCCTCTCAATCTTTCTTATCATCTTGTAAAATATTTTGACGGTGACAACGACGGACTGGTTTCGGTAAGCTCTATGAAGTGGGGAGCAAATTTTACGATGCTTACTCCGAAGGGAAAAAGGGGAATTACCCACGGCGACGTGATAGATCTCAACCGGGAAAACATCAAGGGCTTTGACGTAAGAGAGTTTTATGTAGGAATTGTTAAAGATCTGAAAGAAAAAGGATTCTGAGCGGAAGGAGGTTCTTGTCAATGCAGAAAATCAGTTCTATAGACGGCGGAAGAGAGTTTGACTGGGGAAGGACGTCGGAGGATTACGCCAAATATAGAGATATTTATCCCCGTGAGCTTTACGACAAATTGTTGTCACATGGGTTTTGTGTCAAAGGACAGACGGTGCTTGATATAGGCACGGGAACCGGCGTGCTGCCAAGAAATATGTACCAGTATGGGGCGGAATTTACCGCTGCAGATATATCGGAAAATCAGATCGAAACGGCAAAGCGGCTTGCTGCGGAAGAGCAAATGAGCATAGATTTTTTTGTTTCGCCGGCAGAGGATATAGACCTTGGAGAAAATATCTTTGACGTTATAACGGCTTTCACCTGCTTTTTTTATTTTGATCATGAAAAGCTTATGCCAAAGCTTAAGAAAATGCTAAAACCCGGAGGAGTTTTGCTGGTTGGATATATGACGTGGCTTCCGTTGGAGGACGAGATCGCCGGAAAAAGCGAAAAACTGATTTTAAAATATAATCCCCACTGGACGGGAGCGGGAGAAACCAGACGTTTTGCATATATTCCCGATATTTACTCAAAAAGCTTTGAAACGGTTTATCAGGAGATTATAGACCTTGAAATACCCTTTACAAGGGAAAGCTGGAACGGACGAATGAAGGCCTGCCGGGGAGTAGGCGCATCTCTTTCGGCGGAGGATATAAAAGCCTTTGAAAACGAGCATCTTAATATGCTGAAAGAATATCCTCAAAGCTTTAAAATAAAGCATTATGCGGCTCTGACAGCCCTCAGACTGAAAGACAGCGCCGCACCAACAACATAAAAACTCAAAAACCACAAATAATATAAAAACGGAGGAATAAAAATGATTAAGCTGAAACTTAAAGACGGTTCTATTCGTGAAATCCAACAGGCTATGCCTGCAAGCGAAATCATCAAGGACATCGGCATGGGGCTTTACAAGGCGGCTTGCTGCGTAAAGCTGGACGGTCAGGTGTTTGATATGAGAACCGTAGTTGACCACGACTGCGAGTTTGAAGTAATGACTTTTGATTCAAAGGCGGGAAAGGAAACCTTCTGGCATACGGCATCTCACCTTATGGCACAGGCGGTAAAGAATCTCTATCCCGAGGCAAAGCTTGCGAGAGGACCGGCTACCGAAACTGGCTTTTACTATGATTTCGAGGTTTCAAAACCGTTTGCGCCTGCCGATCTGGAGAAGATCCAGGCCGAAATGAAGAAGCTTGCCAAGGAAGGCTATACTCTTGAGCGTTTCGAGCTGCCTGTGGACGAAGCCTTGAAGCTTATGGAGGAGAAAAACGAGGATTACAAGATAGAGCTTATCCATAAGCACGACGACAAAGGCGAAAAGCTTTCGTTCTATAAGCAGGGGGATTTTGTCGATCTCTGCGCGGGTCCGCATCTTATGAGCGTTGCACCTGTCAAGGCGATAAAACTGCTTTCATGCACAGGAGCATATTGGGGAAAGGCGGAGGACGGAAAACAGCTTTCCCGTATTTACGGTACGGCGTTCCCGAAGGCGTCTTTGCTTGAAGAATTTTTAAAGCAGCAGGAGGAAGCAAAACTGCGCGATCACAATAAAATAGGACGTGAGCTTGAATATTTCACCACTGTTGATTACATTGGTCAGGGATTGCCTATTCTTCTGCCAAAGGGAGCGAGAGTTATTCAGCTTTTGCAGAGATGGGTCGAGGATACCGAGCAGGCTCACGGCTGTCTGCTGACTAAAACGCCGTATTTTGCAAAGCGCGATCTTTACAAGATCTCCGGTCACTGGGATCATTATCTTGACGGAATGTTTATCATGGGCGATCCTCACGATGAGGAGAAGGAATGCTTTGCGCTTCGTCCTATGACCTGTCCGTTCCAGTATCAGGTGTTTCTTAACAGACAGCGTTCTTACAGGGATCTTCCGATGAGATTGGTGGAGACCTCCACGCTTTTCAGAAACGAGGACAGCGGTGAAATGCACGGCCTTATCAGAGTGCGTCAGTTTACGATCTCAGAGGGGCATTATATTCTCCGTCCCGACCAGCTGGAGGAAGAGTTCAAGGGCTGTCTTGAACTTGCAAAATATATGCTTGACACCGTTGGACTGCTTGAGGACTGTACGTTCAGATTTTCTCAGTGGGACCCTGCCAATCCCAATAACAAATATGAGGGTACTGCGGAGCAGTGGAATCACGCTCAGAATGCAATGAAAAAGATCCTGGACGATATAGGACTTGATTATGAGATAGGCATAGACGAAGCGGCGTTTTACGGTCCGAAGCTGGATATACAGTATAAGAACGTTTTCGGTAAGGAGGACACTATAGTAACGCTTCAGATTGATATGCTTCTTGCCGAAAAGTTCGGAATGTATTATGTTGATAGGGACGGCCAGAAAAAGCTGCCGTATATCATTCACAGAACCTCTCTGGGCTGCTATGAGAGGACGCTGGCGTATATGCTGGAGCACTTTGCGGGAGTTCTTCCGCTCTGGCTGGCTCCGGAGCAGGTAAGAATCATGCCTATCGGAGAAGAGCATATCGAATACGCTCAGAAGCTTGCGGATAAAATGACCGGAATGGGCATGAGGGTTACGGTTGACAAGCGCAGTGAAAATATAGGTCCAAAGATCAAAGCTGCACGTCTGGAGCGTATCCCGTATATGGTTATCATAGGAGATAAAGAGGTTGAAAGCGGAACCGTTTCGGTGCGTTCCAGAAAAGAGGGAGAGCTTGGGGCAATGCCATGCGGCAATCTGCTGGACAAGCTTATGACCGAAATTTCAACAAAGGCTAAATAATCACAGCCGGGAGCCGTGCCGCGGTTCCCGGTTTTTTAAAGGAGGAATTTTCATGCCGTCTGCCGCTGTTCATCTTACGGTTGCCGATATGTTAAAGAAAGAGCTGAATATCGGCGATGATAGCGCATTTTATCTTGGAGCGATAGCTCCGGACGCAGTTAATATAAACGGTTTTGCGGAGGAAAAAATCCGGTATGCCGCTCATCTTCGCAGCAAGGATTACGGCAAGTGGAAGGAAAATATTGAGGACTACTATATATCCGAGCATTCCGGTTATTGCGGCTGTGAGGATTTTTTCAAGGGATTTCTGCTGCATCTGTATACCGATATTGCCTGGGACGAAACGGTTCAGCCCAAGCTGTTTGAATATTTAAAAGCAGCAGGGTTTTCCGACAATGAACTTAACCGCGAGAAATGGAACGAGCTTGACAGGCTGGACGCAGTAATACGCCGGGATCCGCGGTATAAAGCCGTATTGGAAAGGCTTGCAAAGGCACGGGGAAAAAGGATTTCAACTGTTGACGCTTCGCAGCTTGAAAAATACCGGGATATTATTTTAAGCGAGAGCTCGGAAAGTAAAAACGAAGGACCGCATTTCTTGAATTACGACGCAATTGCTGCCGCTGCCGGACGGGCTTGCGGATATATGAAAAAACTGCCGGGAATTAAAAACGCCGAAACAGTCATGTAACTGTTCCAGGTAAAATTGCATAATATAGAAAAGGTGAAAGCCGTTCTCCCCTGATTGCAGGAATTATACTGCAATAAAAATTTTGCTGGAAATGATTAAAAGCAGAAAACAGGGCAAAAATAATACCGAAGGGTAAAAGCCCTGAAAATATTAAGGAACGGAGTGTTTAAGGTGACAGTTCACAGGGGTGAAATTTATTATGCCGATCTTAGTCCGGTGGTAGGCTCTGAGCAGGGCGGTTTGAGACCGGTGCTTATAGTACAGAACGATGTCGGCAATAAGCACTCGCCGACTGTTATAGCTGCGGCGATAACAAGCCAGCGTGAAAAAGCAAAGCTTCCGACACATATCGAGGTAGGCGGCGGACAATGCGGTCTTGCCAAGGACTCAATCGTTCTGCTTGAACAGATTCGTACATTGGACAAAAAACGTCTTAAAGAGCGTATGGGCGAGCTTGACCCCAATTCTATGACCGCGGTAGATTCCGCGCTTTCGATTTCATTCGGACTTAATGATATGAGATGATATAAATCCTCCGCTGCCAGGTAACAGCGGAGGATTTTTCTTTGAAATAAAAAAGAGAGCGCAGAAATTACGCTCTCTCTTACTGTAATATTAATTATATTTCATATAGCGCAGCAATCCTGAAACTATACCAACTAAAGCATAAGCGCCGGCAATAAATGAAATAATCTTTATTATCACGCCGAGGATAAAAATTTCTCCCAGAAGCGCTGTCAGAAGTCCGGCGGCAATAGCTACGGCAAGATATATCGCTGTATTGATCAGCAGATTACGCGTATCGTTCTGTCTGCTGTTAAGCGGAAAGAAATCTTCAAACTCACACATAGAAAGCCTTTCGACGATAGATTTAATGTTCATGCAAATCACCCTCCAAAGTTTTAAATTTCCCTCAGCTTTATTATAGTACCAAACCTTGCAAAAATAAAGACTTAGGTGATAATTTTTTTATTTTAAAAGGCAATTTTGTATACTCGCATTAAAAAGTCCGCTTTATATGGGGAGTGTTGCACAAATTATGAATTTTCGTTCAAATCTCAGCTCGAACCCAACAAAATACGGTTATTTTTTTACCCTGAAAACCACAGCCTTTATGATCTGTATTATTATCATAGAGCCGAAGCTTAATCCGTAGGTTGCGGCAAGAAGTCCGCCCGAAAGCTTAACGACCTTGAACAATCCTGAAAGAGCAGGGATAAGAAGTACACAGTTTATAAGGAGCATTCCGAGTACAAACGCGAGTATGCCGAATGAGTTATTGAACATTCTTTTGGTAAAAATAACAGGTTCGTCGGCTTTGCAGCTGAAGCCGTGGAAAAGTCTTGACATACACAGTGTTGCAAACGCCATGGTGCTTGCAGCGCCGGCGCCCATATAGTGATTACCAAGCAGGAATGCTGTAATGGTTGCAATGCTTATAACCAGTCCGGAATAGCCTATCCTCAGCATAAAGGGTTTTGTAAGAATAGTTTCTCCGGCGCGGCGGGGTTTCTGCTTCATAACGTTGTGGGTATGAGGTTCAAGCCCCAGAGCAATTGCCGGAAGCGAGTCTGTAAGAAGGTTGATAAATAACAGATGAATCGCTGCAAAAGGAACGGGCAGAGCTCCGAGAGAGCAGAACAGAACTGTGATAATTCCTGCAAGGTTGCCGGAAAGCAGGAAAAGAATGGCCTTTTTTATGTTTTCGTAGATATTTCTTCCGTTTTTAACGGCTTTGATTATAGTAGCGAAATTATCGTCTGCAAGAACCATAGAAGCAGCGTCCTTTGAAACCTCGGTTCCTGTAATTCCCATAGCTACTCCCACGTCAGCCTGCTTAAGGGCGGGTGCGTCGTTTACTCCGTCGCCGGTCATGGCAACTATCTTGTCGTTGCTCTGCCATGCCTTGACTATTCGTATCTTATGCTCCGGAGTAACTCTGGCATATACCGATTTATCCTTGACAAAATCAACAAGCTGTTCATCTGTGAGTCCGTCAAGCGCCGAACCTTCTACAGCTTCTGAAAAATCGCTGAGGATTCCGATCTCCTTTGCTATAGCCGATGCGGTGACAATATGGTCGCCGGTGATCATGACAGGCTTTATTCCTGCCATTTTACATTCCTCAACGGCCTGCTTGGATTCAGCTCTCGGCGGATCCATCATGGCAATAAGACCTATAAAATCAAGATCGTATTCGTCATCAATCGTTATTTTTGCAGCATTGTACTTTTTGGATGCAAAGCAGAGAATTCTGAGTCCCTGAGCGGAAAGCTCCGAAACCTGAGCCTTTATCTGTTCCTTTGTTTCGTGAGAACAGGTCATCCTGTCTACCAGAACGTCTGTCGCACCCTTTGTAAACATTATATTTTCGCCGTTTACAACGTTGAGGGTAGACATGAGCTTTCTGTCGGAATCAAAGGGTATTTCGCTGATTCTCGGGTAATCGTTTCTGATCTTGGCGTCGTTTAAGCTTTTGGAAGCGGCAAAGTTTATAAGCGCAGTTTCGGTAGGATCTCCTATCTCAACTCCGTCCTTGCACTGTGAATCGTTGCACAAAACCGAAGCGATTATAAGATTTTTTTCTTTAACCGTGTCCGGATCGGAATCTTCGGCGGAAATTATATGACCGTCAACAACGATTTTTCTTACGGTCATTTTGTTCTGGGTGAGAGTGCCTGTTTTATCGGAGCAGATAACCGATACCGAGCCTAATCCTTCCACTGCCTGAAGCTTGCGGATAATAGCGTTTTCACGGGACATTTTCTGAGTGCCGAAAGAAAGTACTATCGTTACTATAGAGCTTAATGCCTCAGGAATAGCCGCTACTGCAAGGGCGATCGCGAACATCAGCGAATTCATTACCTCGCCGGAGTTTATTTGGTCTGCCTGAATAAGGCTCAGACCGAAAACAAGAGCGCAGATTATAAGGATAGCAATAGACAGCTTTTTGCCGAAGGAGTCCAACGAATTCTGCAAGGGAGTTTTTCTATCTTCTGCATTCTGAATAAGAGAGGCGATCTTACCGACCTCAGTATTCATTCCTATGTCGGTAACAATGAATTTTCCTCGTCCATAGGTAACAAAGCTGCCTGAAAAGACCATATTTACGCGGTCTCCCAGGGGACATTCCCTGTCGATATCCTCAACGCTTTTGTCGATGTTGAGGCTTTCTCCTGTAAGAGCGCTTTCATTTACCTGAACGGAAGCGCATTCGATAAGACGTCCGTCCGCAGGTATCTGATCTCCGGCTTCAATAAGGACGACATCGCCCACGGTAACCTCTTCTGAAGGAATAATCACAGCTTCGCCGTTTCTCATTACCTTTGCGTTTGGTGACGACAGCTTTTTCAGATTGCTGAGGGATTTTTCGGCTTTAAGAGTCTGAACAGTGCCGAGTATTGCATTCATGGTTATAACTACCAGGATAACTATCGTACTTTCAATATCCCCCATACAGGCGGATACGATCGCGGCAATTATAAGTATTATTACGAGAAAGTCTTTGAATTGTTCCAGAAAAATAACCAGAGCACTTTTCTTCTTGCCCTCTGAGATCTGATTTTTTCCGTACTTTTCGGAATTTTTCTCTGCCTGCTGAGAGGTAAGACCGTTTTTGGAGGAACCGAATTCCGAATAAAGCTCTTCTGGTTTCTGGCGATAGCGTTCGCTCATTTACAACATTCCTTTCAATAGTGGTCCGCCGGTAATATTTTTCCCGCAAAACAGCCGAATAGTCGCAGCGGGGTAAATTATTGCCGGACAGATGTCAGCGCAGTTTTTGCATAAAAAAACGAGACGTTTATTGGAAAAACTGCACTGAGCAATTATTTCAATAAAAGTCTCGCTGTTTAGATATGCAGCGGATCGGCTTACCGACCGTATTGACGCAAACATAAACAGAATTCCTTCAGAATTAATTCAACAAAGAAATTCCGCCAGCTACTCTCTTTTACATTTAATATTATATATTACTTAATTGATTTTGTCAATAGTTTTTTATAATATCATACAAAAATTCACCTTCAGAGAACAAAAATATGAGAGGTCATACCTTTCGCAATAATCAAACCTTATCCGGATTTGTGCGGCTTATATAACCAAGTCGCCGATGTCCCCCGCCTCTGTAGGCGGCGGGTTCCATTCAGTCTTTCGGTGGGGGATTATACCCCACCGAAAGACTGAGGAGTAAAGCTCCCAGGCGACGGTTGCAATCGTCGCAAGCATGATTAAGCGAGCTTATCACGCTTTGCTCCGATTTAAATGACGTTTCAAAATTGTCAGACCGCCTGACGCAGCATATATTAAAAATAGAGCGGGATGTCGCATTTTCATGTTCAAATTGTCGAGTATCTGAATTTTTAGGCAAAATAAAAAGCCGCAGAATCAACTGCGGCTTAACAGGTAAAATTTATATTAGTCTTCTGTAGGAGTTGCAGAAATATTAGAATTCGCCTCATTGATAAGATATTCAACAGCGACTTCGTTTTCTGAACGGCAAGCTGCCCATGTGGTTTCTCCGCCTCCGGAGATCATCGTTGCCTGAGAAACTGTCATCATAAGCGTTGAAAGATCGTCTGAAACACCATCCTGAAGATCGAATACAGGATTTTCAGCTGCCATCTGATAAAGCGTTTCACGCATCTCTATCATTTCGTCAGTCCACTTATACTCATTTTTAAGAGTATCCGTTGTGATCTGCTTAATGTCTTCAGCCTGATTTGTAACCTGCTCACAGTCAAGGTATGCCGCAACGCCCTCAGGATTAGGAGCACCTGTGCAGATAACATAGCCGTGAACTCTTGCAGAAATGTAAGTTGTATCCGAATCAGGATCCTTAGGCATAGGAACAAACATTACTTCGCCCGCTTCGATATCACCGAAAGGTGTGCAGGATTCGGGAGGACACTCAATAGCGTAGAGTCCGATAGGAATAAACAGCGTCAGATACGAGCCAAGTCCTTCGCCGTTAGCTCCGTCACCTCTTGTTTTCCAGTTGTTTTCAGAACGAGGGAATACAACGCCGTTTTTCTGGAGGTTATACATTCTTTCCTGAACCTTTTCAATTGCAGGATCAGACATATTCTGAACAAGCTTTCCGTCTTCAAGACCGATCATAGGAACGCCGCTTGTTTCGGAAAGCGCCTTGCTGTACCAGTAACCGTCAAGAGCATATTTATCCTGATCTGCGTCTGTGAAATCAAGACACATTTCAGTAAATACATCCCAATCCCACTCGCCGTTTGCAAACAGCTCCGCAGGATCGTCATATCCGTTCTCGTTTATCGTGGTCCTGTTATAAATGCAGGCATATGTAGGCTGAGCTTCGATTGCAGCAATGTAATGCTTTCCATTGAACATGAACGAGTCGCAAACGCTCTTTGAAGCTGCCCACAGTTCGGAATCGAGATCAATATAATCGTCGATTGGCTGGAACATTGCCTTGATAGCGCCCTTAGGGAATGTATCCATATCGTCGGCAGGGAAGAAATCGGGAGATTCATTAGCCATTACAGCTGCAGCAAGATCCGTATAGCGGTTTTCCCATGTTGTCTGCTTATATTCTATCGTACCGCCGTATTTTGTCTCAAAAAGCTGAATTGCAGGAGACTTAACCTTTCCTTCGGTTGGGTTGATATCATAGTGAGCCATCCATGTGATTGTTTTGTTTGACAATTCCTTGTCAGGAAGATCGCTTGCGTGAGCGTCTACTATCTGCTTCTGGCTCTCATTAAGATCCACGCCGGGAGCAACAGAGCTTCCGTCAGAAGAATTGTCCTTATCGCCGCAGGCAACCATGCCAGCAGTCATTGTCAGCGCAAGCGTCGCAGCCATAATTTTTTTTGCTAATTTCATTAAAAAAATACCTCCTTAAAATACGGACCCATTTGTCCTGCACAAAAACACTATATTTTACATAGATATTTCGTCTATATCAATAATAACAAAACAATTATTTTTAGTCAATCAGCAACTTGCAATATAAAAGGCTTGGATTTTTGTGGATTATGACAAATAAATGATAGAAAATAGAATGATTACGTTTTCAGAAAACGTTTTCGGAAGTATTTTTAGATTAATTCACAAAAAATTTACTTGACTAAATCCGATCTTAGTCTAAGATTTACATGATCAATGAACGTATTTCCTCAAACGTCAGAGCAGGATGAAGCACCTTATTAATGGAAGCTGCGATCATTGCGGAGGTTCTGTATATAAGGTTGTCGATGGTTTTGGGAGTTACGATCATTCCCTGAAATTCATCCGGCAGAGGATTTACAGACGCCGCCTGGGCGATAGTAGTCATATCCGTAACGGTCGGTACTCCTACGGCCACGCATGGAATTCCAAGAGTTTTTTCGGAAAGCTCCTTTCGCGCATTTTCCACGCCGCTTCCTGGAGATATTCCGGTGTTGCATAGCTGAACCGTCGTTCCGAGATGACTCAGCTCCGAACAGGCAAGCGCGTCTATAACAATGATCAGCTGGGGTGAGATTTCATTGCAGATAGCTCTGACAGAAGCCGAAGATTCAATGCCCGTTTGCGCCATTACGCCGGTTGTGAGCACCGCGACGTCGGACAGGTCGGAGGTATCAAGGTCTTTTGCGAGTTTTTTGATATGCCTTGTGGCAAAAATTTTTTCCGAAACGCACGGACCCAGGCTGTCGGGAGTGATCGCTCTGTTTCCGAGTCCTACAACCAGTACCTTTTCCGGAATATCGCATAGTCTTTTGATTTCATCTGCTATGCATTTTACTCTGCCGTCAAAAAAGTCGCTGTATGAAGAAAAATGACCGTCGGTGCTTTCAACTGTTATATATCTGCCGGCCGGCTTATTTAAAAGGTGCGCTGCCTTTTCGCTTTCAACCGTTATTTCCGTTACTTCAAGTTTGATGTTTTTGTAGCTTCTTCTCAGTTGGGAAACACCCTCCAGCTGAGTATGCAGCGATACCTGCTGTGCAGATTCAAGAGCTAAGTCCGTGCGGATCGACATACAAATTCCTGCCTTTCGTAGTTTAATATGTATAAGTATAAGGGCTGTCCGATTCGTTAAATAAACGGCGCTATATTGCGGTATTTCTGCATAATGCACAATTTTTTATGCTTAAATCAGTGAAAATTTTTGTTAAAAGCCCTTGCATTTTAATTTGGTTTGTGTTATACTAAATCATAAGGCTTGTTTAAATGACTGCTGCATTTCCTCTCAGTCGTGCAGTTAGTTTATCCGAATGAGTGCAAAATTATACAAAGAATGAGGGAGGTGCCGATATGCCGAACATTAAGTCTGCAAAGAAGAGAGTTAAGGTTATCGAAGCAAAAACTTTGAAGAACAAAATGATTAAGTCTGATCTTAAGACAGCTCTGAAAAAAGCTGACGCTGCTGTTGCAGAGAATGCTGACAACAAGGCAGAGGTTGTTAAGGCTGCTATTAAGAAGGTTGATATGGCTTGCACAAAGGGAATTCTGCACAAGAATAAGGCTGCAAGAAAGAAATCTCAGCTGGCTAAGTCGCTTAACGCTTAGTTTCCGTAAACTCGGAGTCGCTTCGGCGGCTCCTTTTTATATACACGAAAAAATTTACGAAAAATTTCGCTGAACCTATAACTGCTCCGGAATATTAAAGCTGACATTCAAAACAAAGGATTTATTTCTTAAATATTTTATATAAAAATTGTGCTGATCTTATTGACATTTCTATATAAATGTGATATACTAAGCGAAGAAAATGGAAATGTTTTAAAAAGCGAAACAATTTCGGAGAGGTAATGAATATGGCTGAAATGACTGAGCTTGAAAGAATAAATCAGGCGGAAAACTATTTCGCACGTTACTATGAATTTGAGGATGCTATAAGAATAAACAAGGAAAACAGCGAATACCTGAAAACATATATACACGACGACGCTTATGTTGAGAAGAATTTCAATCTTAAATCCAAAAGATTAAAATCTGTGGCTTTGTGTTTTGCTGTGGGCGCGTTGGTGTTCGGTGCAATGATTGCGCTTCTGGGCTTGGATATGCTGTTTATTTCTGTTATAGGCGGCGCGTCGGCGTTTGTTCTTCTGGCGGTTTTTGGGATATGCCTTCAGCATTTCCGGCTTTCGGAGGCAAAGAAGCATCAGACTGAGGTAAACGAGGGTATCAGCGAACAGCTGGAGCTTCTTAAAAGCAGGGATGTTCAGCTTGTACGCCAGAAAGAGGATTATTATAGGGGACTTGAAAAGCGGGTAGATTTCATGTCGCTTGACTACATGAAAAATATTGAGCAGATCAGGTCTTATCTTGAAAGCGGAGAAGCCTCTACCTGTGAGGAAGCCGTAGACTGCTTTGAAAGAAATATGCTTTTGCAGGAGATGTCCAGTCTGACTATGCATACTGAAAATACTCCCGAGCCGGTTGTCGATACAGAAGCGGCAAAGGAACGACTGGGAGATCCGCTCAAGCTTATAAAGAAAAACAAGAAGAGAAAAAAGAAGAGAGAAAACGTTAAGAAAGAGAAATCGGCTTGAAGCTGTTAATAATACAAAAGCGGCATTATCCGGTGCCGCTTTTGTATGTACGGGAGATTAAACTCATTTTATAGATGATGCTGTCTCGGCGATAAAGGCGTTTAATGGAAGCGCATTGTTTTACAAAAAATTAATATTTGTTTTAAAAAAACTGTTGACAGTTCGGAGTTAATCTGATATAATATTTTTGCATTCGTATCTAAAGACAGTCGGCAGCTGGAAAGCGGAAGTCCGACCGAGGAGGAATAGCAAATAATAATTTTGCTTATATGTTCCTTTTGTCTTTTGATGAAAGGAACTTTTCTTTTTAGTGCGCTGCGAATTTACAGCCGTTTCTGCGGCTTTCCAAAGAGGTGAAATTATCATGCCAAGTGAAAAGGTTCTGCTCGCAAAGCAGGAAAAGGTTGAAAAGCTGACCGAGCTTCTCAAGAATTCCGCAGCCGGCGTACTCGTTGACTACAGAGGAATTACCGTTGAGGAGGACACAAAGCTTCGTAAGGAGCTGCGTGAGGCTGGCGTAACTTATTTTGTAGAAAAGAACACAATGCTTCGTTTCGCAATGGAGAACGCGGGTCTTTTGGGACTTACAAGCGTGCTGGAGGGTACGACCGCTATCGCTGTTTCCAGCGAGGATCAGACTGCTCCTGCAAGAATTCTCGGAAAGTTCTCCGAGAGCTGCAACGGTGAAAAGTTCAACCTTAAAGCCGGATTTATCGGCGAGGAAATCTATGACGAGGCAGGCGTAAAGGCTCTTTCGAAGATTCCTTCAAGAGAAGTGCTTCTCGCTCAGCTGGTCGGTTCGCTCCAGGGTCCTATTCAGAAGCTTGCCGCTACATTGCAGGCTGTTGTGGACAAGGAGAACGACGCCGCTTAATTTACGCGGCGTAAGCTAAGGGGGCAACCCCGGAAAATTGAAATTAAAAAGGAGATTATTATCATGGCTTCAGAGAAGATTATGAAATTCGTAGAAGATATCAAGACACTTTCCGTTCTCGAGCTTGCTGAGCTCGTTGACGCTATTCAGGAAGAGTTCGGCGTAACAGCTGCTGTTGCTGCTGCTCCTGCTGCCGGCGGCGCAGGCGCTGCTGCTGAAGAGAAGACAGAGTTCGATGTAGTTCTCGCTTCCTTCGGTGACGCTAAGATGGCTGTAATCAAGGCTGTTAAGGAGATCACAGGTCTTGGTCTTAAGGAGTCCAAGGAGCTCGTTGAGGGCGCTCCTAAGGCAATCAAGGAAGGCGTTTCCAAGGCTGACGCTGAGGAAATCAAAGCTAAGCTTGAGGATGCCGGCGCAACTGTTGAGCTTAAGTAATTTAATATCTGAGATGTTAAGGGACGGCTTTGCCGTCCCTTTTTTATTGTGCAGATTTATTAAGGCAGTACCGCCGGAGGCTTTGTGCGGTATTGCCTTAAGTTATGGATAATATAGAATATCGGATGAATACAATGTGCTGCTACAGATGATTATTTTGTAGATTATACAGTCATGCGTCAGCCAACTGTGTTTGTCTGATTTTTTATCCTGCACTTTAAGGCTTTGAAAAGAACTATAAAAATAACGGGCGATTGATACTCGTTCGCGCAGAAAAACCGATAAATCGTGATTTTAACTGTGAGAACGGCTGTCAGTCGCCCGTTTTGTGTTTGATCGATGAAACCGTAAAATCTCGTATTGTTATGCCGGCATAGTAGTTTTATATTTCAGGCATATCTTATCAGTGATAAGCGCAATAAACTCGGAATTTGTAGGCTTTCCTTTTCCGGTGTTTACAGTATAACCGAAAAAGCTGTTGAGCGTATCGATATCGCCTCTGTCCCATGCGATTTCGATTGCATGCCTTATGGCGCGCTCTACTCTTGACGGTGTCGTACTGAATTTTTTAGCAACTGCGGGATATAATAGCTTTGTAACGCTCTCAAGCATTTCCTTGTCATTGACCGACTGAATGATTGCTTCTCTCAGATAGTGATATCCTTTGATGTGGGCAGGAACGCCTATCTGGTGAATGATATCGGTAACTATTATCTCCAGATTCGGATTGGACTTTGTTCTTGAGAAAGACATATCAGAGGCAATATCGGTGTCGATATCCAGCATAGCTTTTATACGCTCTCCGAGAATTTTTACGTCAAACGGTTTAAGCATAAAATACGCTGCTCCCGCAGTCATTACCTGCTGTTCGATAAATGAGTTTTCATAAGCGCTTGTAACTATAAACAACGGCTTTTTATAGGATGACGCCTGAAGTTTTTTGATAAGCTCGATAGCATCCAGATTCGGCATAACCGCTTCGATGATTACTACGTCGGGGACTTCATTTTTAATTGCGTCAAAAATAGTAAGACCGTCTTTAGGGCGGGTTATTACAAAAAAGCCCATTGCTCTGAGAGCAGAAGCGCAGCTTACTCCGTACTGAGCGGAATCATCACCGATAAGAATTTTGATTTTGTTTGTCATAATTATTTCCTCCGTAAATTTAAATGTCAGATTAAAGCTTCGGTCAATTGCATTGCTGTAAAATAAAATCGTCGACTATTTTGTAAATACAGAATGCTCAGTGCCGTTATCTAGGAACTTTACAAGAAAATATCAGCTGAGTTATTTCTTCGCTAAAAATATTTTAGCACAGGTAAATATAAAAATCAATACTTTTTTAGAAAAAACGTCAATTTTTTATCGACTTCTTTGTGCAAAAACAACAATGAAATAGCAAGAAATATAACAATTATTAATAATTCTTGTTTAAAAGACATAACGTTGTATCAAACGACAAAATTCTAACTTTAAAATATGATGAAATCCGAGAAATTTCACGTAATTATGCGGTTGTCAGCCTGCAAGTTCCAGTTCCGTTTTTGAGCATTTTGACGAATTGTTATACATTGAGTCGGCAAATATTCCGTAACCCTGCTGAGGGTCGTCGATAAAGACGTGAGTTATCGCTCCGACCAGCCTTCCGTCCTGAATGATCGGGCTTCCGCTCATACCCTGGAGTATACCGCCTGTTTTTTCAAGCAGTTCTGGATCCGTGATTTTAACTATCAGATCATGCTCAGCGTCGTCGTTGAGATCGACCTTTTCGATGCTGATTTTATATTCTTTGGTTTCGTTGTCATCTATTGTGGTATAAATTACAGCTTCTCCCGTGTGAACCTCCTGTCGGAATCCCAATTCTATTGCTTTTTGGTCGCTTGGAGAGGAGTTTAGCGTTCCGAAAACTCCCGATTCATTATTTATTGTTATATCGCCAACCGATGCTGATGAGGAGAATTCGCCCAGCAGCTGACCGGGATCGCCTTTTACGCTTTTATTAAATCCGGTTATTTTTACCTCTCCGACGGTGCCGTGGGAAAGAGGCAAAGGAAGCTTTGTGTCAGCATCGCAAATGGGATGACCGAGCCCTCCGAAAGCTCCCGAGCTTGGGTCGTAAAAGGTAAGCGTTCCTATCCCGGCTGAAGAATCTCTTACCCATATTCCTGCTTTATATGTGCCGTCGTGGTAAACAGGAGTGAGCGTCGCGGTTTTTTGATCGCTGCCGCTTCTGTATTCGACCGTGCAGGGCTTTCCCTTTGAGCCTGAAATAATGTCGCTTATTCCCTTGTTGGTGGAAACGCTCACTCCGTTTACGGAAACAATAACGTCTCCTTTTTTGATCCCACATTCCGCTGCCGGGCAGCTGCCTTCCAGCTTTTCAAGATCGATTACCATTACTCCGTCGGTGACAAGTCTTATTCCGAAGGGTTGTCCGCACGGAACAAGCTTCGGTCTTGTTATCTGACCGGTTTGAACGTCCTTGATCGGAATCGTTCCGAAAAGCATCAAAGTACTGTCCTCAACTTTTGTTACGGAAGCTTCCGAACTGTTAATATTCACCTCTGTTTTTCCCTCCAATGATTCTGCTGCCTGAACCGATTGCTCGGAAGATTTGGCAGAAATTGAAAACATTGAATTAACTGTAAGCTGACCGCCGTCTGAAACATAGTAAAAATCCGGAAGCGCAATGGAATAAAATCCGACTAGCCCCATGATTCCAAGCGTAACTATCCCGATAGCGGCTGCGGCGCTTTTTATTAACCTGCCCATTTTGATCATTCCTTTCTTTTTTCAAATTCCGTTTTTTATCGTTTATAGATTTATTGTTGACTGCGTCCTGACTTTAATTCAGACCGTCAGGCAAGTATATTTTTCATTGGAAGAACTGAAAAAAGTTTCTTTGGGATTTATTTATCATGACAAGATCAGGAATCGTGGTTTTGCGGATTTGCACAGGAGTTTGAACTGTACGTTAAAATTACGCATGGACTTGATATTTTGATGTATGTGTGGTACAATATTAGGGCGATACCATATAAATATTTTAATACATATACAGAGGTGTATTATGTCAAAAAAGGACAGACTTAAAGCACAAAGCGAAAAACAGCTTATTCTTAAAAAGGAGCTGGAGCAGCAGGAGCTTGCCGAGAAGGCGGAAGCGTCCGGAAGGTCCAGCAAGGCAGGCGAAAAGCTGAGGAAAAAAGCAAGGAAAGCCAATAATATATTAACTCTCATATTAAAGCTTCTGATGATTCTTCCGTTCGGATATTCGGCGTTTTATTACGGAGGGATATTTATTGTGGGAATAGCTACCGGGGAAATGGTAGGTATGCCTAAAAGAATTGCCGTATTTCTGGCAATCGGTGCGGTTCTGTGTCTGGCAGGATTATTTTTGGCGTTTTTCAGCAGATATATACTTCAGTTTGCTTTTATCGCCGTCGGTACGGCAAGTTTTATGTACTCGGCAGGATATATAATTTCCGAAACTCAAAAAAAGCTTGAGGTAAATTATGTTTCCGACGCAGAGCTTCAGAAGCTGGATAAGACCTATATGACATATTTCTATCCTCTGCTGATAATGACGTTAATTTCTGCGGTTTTGCTTGCAATATATATCGTTAAGCGCATCAAGAAAAAACGGGCGGAAAAGCGGGAGAGAGACAACGCTCCCGTAAAGAGCATTATCGACTGAAAGTGATTGGCGTGAATTTGCAGTAATTTAAAGGATTTACGATGAATGACGGGGCAATGCCCCGTTGTTTTTTGTCCGTAAAATATGTCAAAAATCACTGGAAACAGCGTTGTAAAACTGTGTAATTTTATGGACTGATTTCTATTGACGGCGGGTCTGAGCGGTGATATAATAAATTGTGTATCGAAATTTGGTGAAATATATCCGCAGTTAATGTTTTGCAATGTTCAGGCGACGGGACAAGCTGTCTTTATAAGTAATGTGTGTAGTATGGTTTTCGGCTGGTTTGCCCGGCGTTGAAATTGTTAAGGAGTGTCGTCGTGGTTTTTGCAGATTTGTTTTTTATTTATTTTTTTCTGCCGTTGTGCTTGATTTTTTATTTTATCACCAGAAAAACTGGTATCAGAAACGGTGTTCTTATTGTATTCTCTTTGATTTTTTACGCTTGGGGTGAGCCTGTCTGGGTTTGCCTGCTTGTTGGCTATTCTCTGCTGAATTATATTACAGGACTGCTTATAGAACGGTTCAGGGGAAAACCGGGAGCAAAAGCGGCCTTGGCGCTTTCACTTATTATTGACCTGGGAGTTCTCGGTGTCTTTAAATACAGCGGATTTTTGGTAGAGAATATCAATGCAATATTCGGAACCGCTCTTAGTATACCGGATATTGCTCTCCCTATCGGAATTTCGTTCTATACGTTTCAGACTATTTCTTATTCCCTGGACTGCTATTGGGGAAAGATAAGCGCACAGAAAAGCTTTGCTAAGTTTTTGCTTTATGTTTCAATGTTTCCGCAGCTTGTTGCGGGTCCTATAGTAAGGTATTCCACTATCGCCGAGGAGATTGACTGCAGAAGAACAACGGCGAAGGATTTATCGGACGGCTTTTCGAGGATAATACTGGGTATAGGGAAAAAGGTCATAATAGCCAACAATCTTAACAGCGTTGTAACTGCCTGTTTCGGAACTTCCGATAATGGGTATGAGGCGATAAAGACGCTTTCGGTTCTGGGAACATGGTACGGAACGGTGCTGGTAGCCCTTTGGTATTATTTTGATTTTTCGGGATATTCGGATATTGCAATCGGCCTGGGCAGAATATTCGGCTTTCATTTTGAAGAAAATTTCAGATATCCGTTTGTCTGCAAAAATATCACCGAGTTCTGGCAGAGATGGCATATCTCTTTAGGCTCGTTTTTCAGAGACTATCTTTTATATGTGCCTATTTTCGGGAAGAGAAGAAAGTATGGGGGACTGTTTCTTGTATGGTTCTGTACCGGACTATGGCATGGGGCAAGCTGGAATTTTATTTTCTGGGGATTGTATTACGGACTGTTTATCTGCATTGAAATGTGGATAGGGAAAAAGCGTATGAAAAAGTGGCCGGCGGCGGTCAGTCATATTTACAGTAAAATCATTATTGCGGTGGGCTTCGGAATATTCTATTTCGAAAATCTCGGTTCTCTCGGCACATTCTTTAAAGCGCTTGTAGGAGCCAACGGAAATAAGCTTACCGACGCTGTAACCAATAATCTGTTTATGAATAATATTTTTCTCTTTGCAGCGGCGATTATACTTTGCTGCCCCGTTATACCGAAAATAAAAGAACTTGCAGCAAAAAGGGCAGGAGCGTATTATGCTGTCAGAACGGCCGGAATGGCGTGCAATATCGCCGTTCTTGCAGTAAGCAGTTTGCTGCTTCTTAACAATACAAACAATCCGTTTCTGTATTTCAGATTTTAATTGGAGAGAATATAAAAAATGGAGAATACTAAAGATAAAAGCTCAGGCATGAAAAAAAGAGATTTTGGCGTGTCAGATACGGAAAAGCTGGAACAGGCCTATCGTGAAAGTCTGGAACGTCTTGGTCTGATAGAAGAAAATGCCGACAGCATTGCCGAGCTTGCGGATGCCGGTCGGTCTGAGGAGGAATCCGGAGAGGTTTTTGAAAAAATGCTGGAGGAGATTGCAAAGCGGCGAAAGGTCAGCAAAAGCATCTGGACCGACGAGCCTGTAATACCGGTGAGAAAAAGTATATGGCTTGACGACGATACTGATCAAGCGCGTCCTCCGGAGGAGAATAATCCGCCGCAGGAGCTGCTTAAGCCGATAACTGCGGAAAAGCCCAAGGGTCAGCCGTCAAAGAAAAATTTTGTGCTGAAGATCCCGAAAGAATATTATGAGGGGTTCGGAGTTCCAAAGACTTCCGATATTCCGGTTCACAGCCGGGAGGAGGAAAAAAGGATCCAAAATGCGGGAAGTACAGCTTACGCCGTCGGATCTGAAAATAAAGACACGGGGGAAAACAGCTTTAAGCAGACAGTTGAAATAACGGTGAGTAAAGCTGATCTTGCCGGAGCGGAAAAGAAAAAGTCTGAGAACTCTGATAATACCGGAAGCGATGCAGCAGCGGAAAGAGATAGAAAAGAAAATGACCGATATAAGGATTATGACCTTGAGTTTAATTTTATAAATTCGGTGCTTTGCATACTGCTCATATTCGGGGTAGGCGTTGCGCTTGTGGTCATGCACCGCGAAAGCGGATTTATACATTCCGAGAACCGCAATCTTGCAGAATTTCCCGACTTCAGCATATCTTCTTATCTCAACGGAGAGTTTACAAGCGGAATAACGGAATATTATACGGATACTATAACCAACCGTGAAAATCTGAAAAAATTCAGCAGCGCTTTTTCGGATATGCTGGGGATACATATAAACGACGTTAAAATAAAAGGTGACGTTTCGGTTGTGGAGAAAGAAAAGCTTGACGAAAATAAAAAGGCGACCACCACAACGGTGACTGCCTTTACGGGAAGCGTTACTACAAAGGAAACATCAAAGACTACAACAACGGCTTCCAAAAAGAAAACCACAACGACGGAAAAGAAAGAGGAGCAGAAGCTTGACGACGGTGCATGGGCAGGAAACGTAGTGGTTGCCGGCTCCGGAGAAAACGTAAGAGCTATGAGCGCTTTTTACGGAACCTTTGAAAACGGCGAAAAATATGCTCAGGCGGTGAACAGCTATAAGGAGGCCCTGGGCAGCGGAGTAAACGTATATAATATGAGTATACCGCTTTCGTCGGCGTTCTATATGCCCGATAATCTGAAGGATTCGTTTTCTGACCAGGAGGACTGCATTGAGAATATCGGACTGAATCTGAGCGGAGTAATAGACTGCAATGTTTACAGTGCTCTCGAAAAGCATACGGATGAATATATCTATTCAAGAACCGATCATCATTGGCAGCCCAGGGGTGCTTATTATGCGGCTCAGGTTTTTGCCGAAAAGGCGGGGGTGGATTTTCCGGCGCTTAGCACGTATGAAAGGTGCGAGATAGAAGGATTTGTAGGAACTATGTACGCCTACAGCGACTATGACGAAGAACTTAACGAAAATCCCGATACGTTTATTTATTATAAACCGGATAACGATTATACGGTCAGGTATTACGATACTTCTTTTGAAAACGGATATGAAGGTTCGCTGTTCTTTGATTATGCCAGCGGAGTAAACTGCTACTCGGCAATACTTAACAGAGACGAGCAGATAGTCGAAATTACAACCGACTGCGAAAACGGCAGAACGCTGGTGATTATGAAAGACAGCTACGGAAACGCTCTGGTTCCGTTCCTTACCCATAGCTTTTCCAGGATCTATGTATGCGATTTCAGATATATGGACATCAACGCCAAAGAGTTTATGGAGAATGTAGGAGCGACAGACGTGCTGTTTTCGGTGTCTCTGTCCGCCTGCTATACACCTTCGCATATCGAGGCGATCCGTGAAGATCTGAACAAATAACGGGAATTGCTGTAAATCAGCGATTGTGCAGCAATAATATAAAAGCGACACCGCATAAAGTCATTTGAAACTTTGCGCGGTGTCGCTTTGTCGCATTATATATGAACTGCAGCTGCTTTAATAAATATAATTCAGTCAAACAAATTAATTAATATTTGCAAAATTTATTTCGTTTTTATAAAAACTTATTGACCGTTAACAAATTATCTGGTATACTATGTATAATAAAACTTTTATAAAGGAGTGTTGATTATGGCAGAATTAAAGGGTTCCAGAACGGAGCAGAATCTGATGACTGCATTTGCGGGCGAGTCACAGGCAAGAAACAAATATACATATTATGCGAGCAAGGCCAGGAAGGACGGCTATCAGCAGATAGCAGCTCTTTTTGAGGAAACGGCTAACAATGAAAAGGAGCACGCAAAGATATGGTTTAAGCTGCTTCATGACGGTATGCCTTCGACTCCTGAGAATCTGCTTGACGCGGCCGAGGGTGAGAATTACGAGTGGACCGATATGTATGCTGAATTTGCAAAAGTAGCTAAGGAAGAAGGTTTCGATCATATAGCTTATCTTTTCGAGAAAGTTGGGGAAATCGAAAAGACGCATGAGGAACGCTTCAGAAAGCTGCTTAAAAATGTTGAGGGGGATCTGGTATTCTCGAAGGACGGAGATCAGATCTGGGAGTGCAGGAACTGCGGACACATTGTTGTAGGAAAAAAAGCTCCGGAGGTTTGTCCGGTGTGCAGCCATCCTCAGTCGTATTTTCAGGTTAAGGCTGAAAACTATTAAGACGATGCCGTGAGGTATCGGCTCGATGTTGTTTTTTCATAAATTTTCTCCTCTGAGCGGGGCTGACACATGGTCGGTCCCGCTTTTTATTTTTTGCGTCTTTTGTCAACGTTTTTTATCGTCAGTCTTACAAGCTTTTCAACCGTCTTGTCCGAAAGACTGCAAATGCAGGTTACAGCATCGTTTTCGGCGTCAGGTTCAGTAATTTTCATAAAGCGTGAAAGAAATTCATGGATTATTACCTTGTTGGTGTAAAGCGCTCCGGCGCAGGAAATGCCGGCCGGGGTAAGGGTTATTTCGGAATAATACGGCTTTGAAATAAGTCCGTGAAGCTCCAGCTTTGCCGTCATTTTTGCAGTTGAGGATTTTGTGACGTTGAGTTTTTTGGAAACCTCCGTCGATTTGACCGGCTTTCCTCCGTCGCTTAATTCGTATATTGCCAGAAGATATCTTTTTAAAGCGTCTGTCATTTTTTCGGCTTTGAAAGCCTTACTCCTTTCAGGTTTATAGTATAGTTGCTTAATGCTAACTTAATTATATCCCTTGAAGCTGCAGTTGTCAATACGATTTTATTGAGTTTTTATATTATGTATGGTATGCACGAATTTAGTTAGCAATAAGTAATTAAAATATGTGCAAATATACAAATCTTTTGATTGAGATAAAAATGCTATTGACTTTTTTGCAGGAATGTGTATAATAATACTTGTGATTAGCTAAGGCTAACCAAACACAAATTTAACAGCGTTGCATAATATAAAATATGTTTCAGGCGTGCCGCTGCGTAGATGTCCCTGAAGTTTTTGAAGTGGAGACTGCACATAAAACGCCAAAACATCCCAGGAGGTACGCTCCTTCAGGGAGCGAAATGAAAACTATGATTTTTGTGCTGCTGCTATGCGTTTTTATTATTGCTTCAGTAACGGCTGTAAAGCTTACGGCGCTGAAAATGTATTATAGGCTTATAGAAAAGGACAGCCGACAGACAGAAGCGGGTAAAAACGACAATACGATTTAATATGCTTTAAATTGATTCAGGAAATTCAGAGGGAGGGCAGTTTTTATAAAATATTGTGTTTCAGGCACGAGCCTTGCCTCTGAATTTCTTGCATCTAAAGAACATATCCTTCTCAATACGAAAAACCCTTCGGTCCGACTAGCCGAAGGGTTTTTTGTTGGTTTTGGAATTACTTTGGCATATCGCTTGAAGTTTTTATAAAAATATGCTATTATCTATTTAAAGCGTTGCGGAGCAATTACTGTGCGCCGTATCGCCTAAGGAGTAATGCAGGGAGGGATATCGTGATGCCGGCGGAGCTTGAAAAGCCTGTGACATATCTCAAGGGCGTAGGACCCAAAAGGTCTGAACTTTATCAGAAGCTGGGCATAAACAGTGTTTACGATCTTCTGAACCATTTTCCGAGAGATTATATTGATTATACATCTGCGGTGGATATAAAAAGCTGCCCGGTCAACGAAAGCTGTACAGTAAAAGGCAGAGTAGTGAAAAAACTTCCTGCTGCGCAGATAAGAAAAGGTCTTACTGTTTATAAGGCAGTTTTTACTGACGATACCGCCGATCTTACTATTATAATATACAACAGCGGTTTTATGTTTGATAAGCTGTCCGTAGGCTCGGAATATATTCTTCACGGCAGAATAACAGGCAATATGGTCAGAAAAGAGATCAATTCGCCTTTATTCATACCGGCGGACAGCAATGAAAAGATCCAGCCGGTATATTCTCTTACCGACGGACTTTCACAGCAGCTGGTAAGACAGGCTGTCCGAAGTGCTCTTTCTTCCTTTGACAAAAAGATATATGAGCCGCTTCCCAAACGGATAATGAGAGAAAACTGTCTTTGCTCCCTTGATTTTGCATATGAAAACATTCATTTTCCGAAAGATACCCATTCTCGTGATATTGCAAAACGGCGGTTGGTTTTTGACGAGCTTCTGTCACTTCAGCTTGGAATGTATCTGCTCAGAAGAAAAAACCGCAGCCGCACAGGATGCGTAATGCGTAACGTTTCCCTTCAACGGTTTTACGATTCGCTTCCGTTTGAGCTGACGGATAGTCAGAAAGCGGCTATAGAGGATTGTGCAAGAGATATGTGCAGAGAATATCCTATGAACAGGCTGATTCAGGGTGACGTAGGCTCGGGAAAGACTGCCGCCGCTGCCGGGGTCGCTTATTTTGCGGCGCTTAACGGATATCAGACCGCGCTTATGGCGCCTACCGAGATACTCAGTATTCAGCATTACGAAACTCTGACAGGATTTTTCTCGGAGCTTGGTATCAAGGTGTGTCTGCTTACCGGTTCTCTTGCGGCAAAACAGAAAAAAGCGCTGAAAGAAAAGATAGCGTCCGGCGAATATCAGGTGATAGTTGGAACACATGCACTTGTTCAGCAATCAACGGAATTCAATAATCTTGGACTTGTTATAACCGATGAGCAGCATCGTTTTGGCGTGGAGCAAAGGGCTATGCTTGCGGCCAAGGGGGAAAATCCGCACCGTCTGGTAATGTCGGCGACGCCGATCCCAAGGACGCTTGCGCTGATGATTTACGGAGACTTGGATCTTTCGGTGCTAAAGGAGCTGCCAAAGGGCAGGCAGCCCGTGGAGACCTATGCCGTAACCGGAAAGCTTCGGCAGAGAGCGTTCGGCTTTGTGAAGGACAGGCTTGACGAGGGGCGTCAGGGATATATAGTTTGTCCCGCTATCGAGGAGAGCGAGCTTGATCTGCAAAACGTAAAGAGCTATGCCGAAAGGCTTGCAGCAGAGGATTTTTGCGATTACAGAATAGGACTTCTGCACGGCAGGCTTTCGTCCGCTGAAAAGGATTCGGTCATGCAGAGCTTTAAAAACGGAGATATTGATCTGCTTGTATCAACGACTGTAGTTGAGGTCGGCGTGGACGTTCCTAACGCCGCAGTAATGGTGATAGAGAATTCGGACAGATTTGGTCTGTCGCAGCTTCATCAGCTCAGAGGACGCGTAGGCAGGGGAAAATACAAGTCGTACTGTATTCTTATCACCGATAACGTAACGGAAGAGATAAGGAAAAGGCTGAGAATTCTTGCCAAGACTTCTGACGGATTCAGAATATCCGAGGAGGATCTGAAGCTGCGCGGTCCGGGAGATTTCTTCGGAAGCCGTCAGCACGGGCTGCCCAAATTGAAGATAGCCGATATGTCAGAGGATACCGACATTCTTCTGCTGGCACAGAAAAACGCAAGGCTTATAATGGAAAGCGACCCTGATCTCAAATCGCCTGAAAACAAGGGTCTGAGAGAAGCGGCTGAAAGACTGTTTGCACAGAAGGTCAGCGACTGATAAATATTTTATTTTGAAAGGATATGTTATACATGGACAGGAACATGGAAGCGGTCATCGAAAAGAGAATCGAAAAAACTGCGGCAAATCTCCGGAAAAATAATATGGAGGTATTTGTTGCTGAAAACAGTGCCGAAGCAGTAAAGCTTGTGGAGGGTATTCTCAGGGATGGAGAAACCATTACCTGCGGCGGTTCGGCAACTCTTGCCGAAAGCGGGGTAATGGAGCTGATGAAAAGCGGCAGATATGATTTTATCGATCGTTCTGAGGCCAAGAGCAGAGAGGAAACCGAGGAAATGTACAGAAAGGCGTTTTTTGCCGATACTTATCTTACGTCTGCAAACGCAGTGACCGAGAACGGTCAGCTTTATAATGTTGACGGAAACTCGAACCGGGTCGCTGCAATATGCTACGGTCCCCGGTCGGTAATTTTCGTGGTGGGAATCAATAAGCTGGTAAGAGATCTGGACGAAGCGGTAAGAAGGGTCAAGACCTGTGCGGCGCCGGCTAACTGTATCCGTCTTGACTGTGAAACCCCGTGCTCACAGACGGGAGAGTGCATATCGCTGAAAAACGGCGGAGATATGCCTTCGGGCTGCGCTGGTGAGGGCAGAGTGTGCTGCAATTATGTAGTGTCAGCATGGCAGAGAAAGAAAAACCGATTTAAGGTTATTATAGTAAAGGAAAGCTTAGGATATTAGAGCGTTCATATCCGGAATTGAGATCCTGAGACAGTGCTGCCTGCCTTCTGTCTGAGAAATCGGACGGAAAGGCAGGCTTTTATTGCATTGGGAATATGGTTTTATAAAATATGTATTTTGATTACAGCAGTGCGCCCTGAAATATTTATGCCTGTAAAATTTTCAAGCATAGCGGTAAAAAAACTGTTGTATTTATTAAATATATATGGTATAATAATTTTGTTGAATTATTAGCATTTTGAACAATGACAGAAGGATTTCTGTTACTTGTTTTGACATAGATAACAAATTGAGTAAAAATGGAGGTGAGGCGATGGATTCGCTTAAATTTCTTCTTTATACGCTGGCAAGAATAGGGCTTATGCTTGCGTCGCTTGTTCTTGCACTGATATTCGGAAAGCTGTTTTTTCCGATACTGGCATCCTTTGTGCCCGATTCCATGAGTGGGATAAACAGCTTTTTTACCAGTTCAGACAACGGATCCGTTGTGGCTTGGCTCACTATGCTGGTAGTGCTGGGAATAATTTTTCTTGACGACGGAAAACGTCATGCGGCGTACGAGGCATGGAGCAGCGTAAACGTAACTATTACTCTGATACTTATGCTGCTGATTTATTTCGTTCCTGCTATATTCAGGGATTCCTTTAATGCCGAAGGAAAAGGAAAAATTTTTTACGAGTTTTTTTATTTTCCATGCAGCTGGCTACACCGAAGGGCAGGCATTGAGTATACTTTGAGCGTGGCGCTCGGTATAGGTCTTATTCTTGTGTTCTGCTTTTTGATGTATCTCCTTTCCTTTAAGCTCTATGTTAAAAAGCATCCGGTTGTTCTGCGTCAGACGGAACCGGCGGCAGAAGAAGCTGAACTGACTGATAACTGAGATCTCATCACGACATAACGCAGTACAGGCTGCTTTATTGTTTAATTAAAAGAAGCTATTAATATTTATTTTATTCAATTTGGTTAGATTGAATAAAAAACATCTGGATATTTTGTCAATGAAATTGCAAAAAATATTCACTTATTTATTGATTATTATCACGAAAAATGTTATAATGATAAAAATGCGTTTTGTGTTGGTTTCGTGATAACAGGTGCCGAAATGCATTGACATAGTGGAGGTGTAACTAGAAAAATGAAAAATTTTACCTATGTTGCTAAGGATACCGCCGGAAAGACAATGAAAGGTATTATTGAGGCGGAGAACGAGCAGGAGGTACTTGACAAGATTCACGAGCAGGGATGGTTCTGCGTCAGCTACAGCGAGGCTTTAGGCGGCTCCAAGAAGAGCGTGTATAAGTTTAAAACCAAAGCGCTGGCTTTTTCCTGCCGTCAGCTGGCGGCGATGATGTCGTCTGGTCTTACAATCGTTAAGGCTTTGGATATTCTCTATAAGGAGGAGGAAAACAAGGGCGCGAAAGAAACCTGGCTGGGCGTTTACGAGGACGTAAACAAAGGCTCTACCTTTACCGAGGCGCTTGAAGCGCGTAAGGGAAGCTTCCCCGACTTTTTTATAAGCATGGTGGAAGCCGGTGAATCTGCCGGTAACCTTGATATAACCATGCAGCGTCTGAGCGATTATTATGCTAACAGCAACAAGCTGAACAACAAGGTTAAAAGCGCAATGACATATCCTATTATACTGGGTATTCTGTGTATTGTAATGGTAATCGGAATGTTTACCCTTATCCTGCCTCAGTTTGCGGGAATGATGGGCGAAGAGAACATGAACGCTCTCCAGAAGGGAATGTTTGCATTCAGCGATTTCATCAAAGCAAGATGGTACATACTTATCGCGGCTATCGTAATTATTATAATCGGCTGGATATATATGCTCAAGGTTGAATCGGTAAGGCTTTGGTATGACAGGATCAAGATAAAAATGCCTGCGGTCGGTCCTCTTATGGTTAAAATTTATGAGGGCAGATTTGCAAGAACACTGTCTTCGCTTTATTCCAGCGGTATTTCAATGGTTGAATGTCTTGAACGTTCGTCGAGAATACTCGGCAACTCATATGTAGATAAATTGTTCATTCAGGTAATCGACGAGGTCAAGCAGGGAGCTCCTCTTTCTCAGTCGCTGTCGAGAACGGAAATATTCGAGGGTATGTTCTGCTCGATCATTTACGTCGGTGAGGAATCCGGTGCGCTTGACGAGATCCTTGAAAAAACCGCAGACTACTATGAAGAAGAAGCCGATGCGGCAGTTGAAAGACTTGTCGGCCTGATGGAGCCTCTTATGATTATTATCATGGGTCTTGCCATCGGTCTTTGTCTTGTAGCTATATTCCCGATGCTTTACGGCGGAATGGAAGGAATTGAAAACAGTTAATATTTTTATATTTATAGAATGAGGTGAAGGATAGATGCTGTCATTTGACATATCTGATAGACAAATTAATATTGTTATGGGCGATAACTCCGCCAATAAGATCAGAATCGAAAAATCTCTGACCGTAGATGTTCCGGAGGATATGATTATTAACGGCGAGGTTATAAACCTTTCCGGTCTTGCCGATCTGCTCACTACCAATTTAAAAGCGGAAGTGATGGATGACAAGGATGCGATCGTTACGTTCTCGTCCAGTAATATCGTGTTTAAGGAGCTTGTTGTTCCTAAGGCAAAGGGCAACGAATTCCTGACAATGGTTCAGAACCATATGAGTCAGGAGATGGGTATCACTGATGAGTATTCCATTTCGTATACTATAGTAGGAGAGGCAGGAGAGGAAAATCCGGGAGCTCTCAAGGTTCTGGCAACTGCTTGTCCCAGCTCTATAGTTGAAGCTTTCAGAAAGCTGTTCAATATAATGAGCCTTAATCTGAAATCGGTAAATATCAGCTGTAACTCAATTTCAAGAATTGTTCTTGCCGATAAGTCAAATATTGAAAAAATGCCTTTGCTGGTATGTCAGCTTGACAATAACTTCCTCGGACTTACTTTGTTTGAGAACGGACAGATGGCGTTTGCGAGATACGTTCCTATCTCGCCGGAGGATTATGAAACTGAGGATTATCTTATTGAGGCTCTCAACGAGAATATTTTCAGAATGGAGCAGTTCAATAAGGCAAGAGGCGGTCCGGGACTTGACAATGTAATTTTGTACGGACAGATCGACGATTACATCAAGCTTGTTGACGCTCTTGACGAACTTGATATCAAGGCTTCTATTCTTGGAGTTCCCGCTCAGATCACGGGATATGAAAATTTTGAGTTTACGGTTTTCGCCAACGCGATAGGAGCTCTGTACAGGAGAAATAAGCAGACTGAGCGAATCAATCTTCTGGAGGTTGATTCCTCTACCGGAAAGTCAAGTGCCGGAGTAAGCTCGCTTCTGGTTACGGCAGGCGTTATAATATGCGCTTCGGCAATTGCAATAGCCGCTATCACACTCTTTATAGGAATCAGAGAGGATGGTATCCGGGACGATATTGCCGCTACGGAAAACGACATTGCTGAATGCGACGCAATAATTGAAGAAAACCAGCTTTATCACAATTATCTTACCGTTATTGACAGTTATAAGGTAATTGTTGAAAATGCCAAGAATAATCTCGACACACTTCCGGTGCTTAAAAAGCAGGTGTTTGATCAGATAGATTCGGCAACCGGCTCGGATATTACATACGAGGGATTTTCTTACGATGAGACTCAGGGTCTTGTAACCATCTCAAATGTAACGCTTACCGAACAGCTTGAGGCTCCGGAGTTTGTAAGGGCTATTAAAAACCTTAATTATTTTGCCGACGTTCAGTTTTCCGGATACACCGGAACGGGCGAAAGCGACGATCCCGTTGTAATCACGTCGCTCCAGCTTTATATGAAAGGACAGGGTGAGGAATAATGAAGCTTACATACAGAGATAAAGTTCTTTTGATTTCGGTTCTGGTTGTTGTGGTATGGGCTGCCGGAATAATGTTTTTCATCAAGCCGGCGTTTGAAGATATGAACAGCGCCAGCACCACATATACCGACAAGGTTACGGAGTACGAGCAGAAAAGAGAGCAGATAGAGAGCGAGGTAGATCTTCCTCAGAGAGTTGAGGAGGCGTACAACGATACTTCCGATATAGCGAGTAAATTCTACTCAACACTTTCTACCGACGACGTTGCGGAAACTGTCGATACCCTTCTGGATCGGGATAGCATTCAGAACGACAGCCTGACTATTTCGCCTTATTCTTCGGTAGTGCTTGACAGGTTCGGCTATACCAGCACCTTGCTGCAGACAGATATCGATCGGGTAGTAGAGGGTCAGACTGATACGGCAGCTACCGACGCCGCAGCTGCTGCGGCCACCGATCCGGAAGCCGTTACAGCTGTAACTATCCCATGCTACACGGTTTCGTTCGGTTTTACATGCAAGTTCGACGACCTCAAGTCCTTCCTCGACAAGCTTACTACTAACAATGAGAAGAGCCTTGTTGTTACAAACTGCACGATAACCGACGTAAATGCTGCGGATATTGAAGGCACGATGACAATGAACCTGATGATGCTTCCGAAACTCCCATCTCCCGAAGAGATGCTGAATGCGAACGCAGACTCCCAGACGGATACTTCCGCTTCGACGGAAAGCGCCGCTGAGTCGGAGGCTGAATAAAATTATAATACATTTTTTGGCAGGCAGACGGCTGAAAATGCCCCTGCCGAAAAGTGTTATATAATGATTAAAATTTTTATTATAGTCAATCGAGTGTAATGTTTTATTTTATGGAAAGGTGGTAATTATGAAGAAGCGAATGAAGAAGAACCGCAAGGGTTCAGTTCTGCTTACGGTAATATGCTTTACTACGGTGTGCATGCTGATTGCCAGTCTGGCGCTTTCACTGGCTAATTATTCCACGAAGGTGTCCAATAACAATATCCGCAGCACCCAGGCGGAGATTACTGCACAGAATTATTTGCAGGAGTTTATAAGTACTTTTGAAACTACTGATCCTTCAGGCGGCGTTAGCTATACAGACTTAAAAAATATAGCCGGCACCGATGAAGCTCATGCCAAAGAGTATGCAGTATCTATAAGCGGAGGTTCTTCTGCTAATGTTGGAGACTGCAAAATTTATGTTTATAATACTACCAGCGGAATAGTTGTAAAGTCGGAGGCAACCTATGCAGGGGAAACTGAGGTTGCGAGCGCATTTTTTAAAACTAAGTCAACTCCGTATTCATCAACAAACGCTATTGAAGTCAGTAACGGTCTGAATGGAACTGATAACGCTTTAATTGTTGAAGGCGATACGTTGATTGAATCCACAAATTCCACAGATCTTGTTTATTTTCATAATGCTCAGGCACAAGCTGATGGACATTATTATACGAACTGCAATCTTTTGGCTGCGAAAAACACTGATGCTGCAATTAGCGATTCTATTGACGATGTTGCGCCTACAGTTATGACTGAAGGATATTTATTTTGGCAACAATGTAAGATAACCACTTCAGTTGGAAAATATGATATCAATGGAAACAAATCAGCAGATATTAACTATGATCCCGATAAGCTTTCAAACAGAGACGGTTATTTATATACTAATAAAAAATTTATTATGCTCGGCGTATCAGGAGGAACTATTGGCGAAAACGCAAAACCTATCGATGTATATTGTCATGGTGCGTATTTAGGAGGAGTACCGAATACAGCTCCTGATTATGATGATATTAGGAGCATTTATTCTTCCATTGAAGGAACTAACCCTGGAGCTTCAATTTACGGAAATGTATATTGTTATAAAGGAATGAATACTACATCGCAAAGCGGCGATTTATATGTTAACTTTAATGGTGGCGGAGCAACGGTGAATGGCGATGTTATTGTCGAGGGCAACATCTATTTATTGGGAAATTTGAAGGTGACCGGGAAACTTTACTGTTCTGGTTATATTTATTATTGTAATTGGGATGGTTCTGTTAGCAAAACTGCAAGTATTTCCGGAACGTTACTGACCGGTGACAGTGAAATTTCTTCAAGATTAAAAGTTAATGGCGGTTATAGCAATATGCTTCCTTGCAATGTTGCGGGTATTAGCAGTATAGATCGTTCAATAATGCCCGATTTAGATTATGATCCGTCAAAATATGATCCGACTGATCCCACGGCTGAGAATCCGACAAGAAATTCTACCAGCATTTATCAGAATGCGACTCCAAATAATATGTTTAACGCTGCTGATCAGTCTGCCGCTAAAAATATTAAATCAAAATATTTTAAGGCTTACGATTATGGAGGAAAAACATGGGATGAAGTAACCTATATTGATGAAGCATGTACTATTAGCCTTAAACAGTATTGCGAGTCTTCCGGCCAGTCTTTGGACTATGTAAAATTGTCTATAATAAACGGTGATAGAGATAATAAGTTGTATATTAATGGTGATTACAGATTTGATGATTCTGAAATTGAAGATGGATTTAAAAAAAAGTGCGAGTTTATTGTAAAAATGCCTTCAACAGGTGAAGACATAGTTATTATTCTGCCTAAGGATTCAAGCGAAATTAATATTTCTGTGGATTTCAGCAATTCGCCGAAGGATACAACAGTTTTTCCGAATGTCCCCACAAACTTCTGCTATTTTATGCAGGACGGTGGAAGTACAGGTGGTAATTACGCTGGAACAGCAGTTACAATAGATAAATGGAATTTTTATAAAACAAATATAAGGGACACAGCAGTTACAAATAACGCAGAAGTTGTTTCTACTAAGGATCAAGTTAATAACATATTTATTTTGGTGCCTGACAACTGTGAAATGGATATAGAAGCGGAAAATGGAAAATGTATGCAGGCTGTAGTATATGGTCCCAAAGCAAATGTTAAGATTAAAGGAACAGGAAGTCCGCAACGTGCTTTGGTGGGTCAGCTTTTGGTAAAAAGCGTAAATATAGACAACAATGCTACCTCAATTGCTTCAAGGCTACCGTCTCCTAATTCAATTCTTGATTTTATCAATAATTCAGCCACAGCCTCAGTCAAACTTGAATACTTCACCAAATACAAAAGCTAAGGAGGGATTTTCATGAAAAAAATCAAAAAGCTCTCCAAAGGTATGACCCTTGTAGAGGTAATAGTTTCAATGACAATATTTGCGCTGGCGGCGGCGTGCATTATGTCGGTGATAGGCGGTGCAATGAAAATTTCCAACCGCAGCAGAAAACGGGATCTGGAAACTGCTCAGCAGGCTAACGCAGTTAAGAAGCTTTCAGATCAGGAAACAGAAGTAATTGGTACGGAAAAAGATTATACCATTACTTTTACTCCGGTCGATGGCATAGGTGCAGTCAAAACTAAGGATGATATTTCGGTATATGCCGCCGACGCAGCTCAGTTCGGCGCAGAATTCGGTTTCCAGATAAGAACGTTCACGTCAAACACTAGAAACAACATATCAACGGATAATTCCAATTCGGATGAATATAAAGTTACGATTCAAAACGATTCATCTGAAAATATAACCGCATATGTTGAAATTACCGACGGATATATTTATGAAGGAAATACCACAAGCGGGTATAAACATTCGTCTAAAAGCTATGTAAGAACAATACAGGCTTCAGACAGTGCTGATTTTGGTTATTGTAATTCGTCGTTTACCAGAAACATATCAATTAGGTTTGTAACAGATTCTGGTAAGACTTACGGAACGTATATCTTAAATCAAACCAGTTTTAATGCTTCTAGGGAAAAAACCTATAAGTATGATTCAAGCGGAATAACCGAGCCGTAGGAGGGAAAACTCATGAATAAAAATCAAAAAGGTTTTACTCTTGTCGAGCTGATAGTGGTAATGGCGCTGATGGGGATCATAATGGGCGCAGTAATGGCGATAATGTCGCCCACAAGCCGGTTTTATACCAAGGTTGAAAATACGACGAACCAGGAAACCGTTTGCATAGCCGTCGGAGATGCAATAGCCGATGAGATACAGTATGCAAGGCACGTAGCGGTTTTTACTGAGGATACAAACATTCCTCCTGCAAACTGCTCAAAGCTTATAACCATAGACAATACGACCCCCAGAATATCAAGCAAAAAGAAGGCGACAGGAATCGTTACTAAAAGCGATGCGGACGGAGCAAATTTTTCGGTAGTAATGGGCGAAGCTTTTTACGATGAGGACGCTTACATGATAACAGTAGGCGAGTACAGCACAGAAAGCGGTAAATGTTTCCTGATGCTTGACTTTGAGGGCTGTCCCATGAAGTATGAAGGGGGAGCATACGTGAAAAATACTGAGGTAGTTTACAATTACAGCAAGTCGATCACATTTACAAATATCAATAATTCTTCTATGCTGAAAAACTCAACCGTTTCTTTCAGTGCAAATATCGGTACTGACAACAGTAAAATTTATATTTATTACGAGCCTATTTCGTAATGACTCCAAGCAGACTCTCCCCTGAGTCTGCTTGCTGAAAAAATCCCCTTAACAGAACACGCAAATTCTATTAAGAGGATTTTTTGAGCAAAACAAACCGCCCTCGTTAAGAGAGCGGAATTTTGCGTATATTTTGCCGGCACTATGCCAGGATCTCGTTAAGCCCCGTAAACGTCATGTACCATTGGGCAAGCCTGTCGCCATAAAGCGCCGACACAGCGATTCCAAGCGAAAGCCACGGACCGAATGCAAATACAGAATTTTCGGTTTTGTATTTGATTATCAGCCCCGCTATAGAGCCGCTTATCAGACCGATGAAAAGAGCGACTAAAATGTTCTGTACGCCAAGGAATAAGCCTCCGGCAGCCATCAGATAAACATCGCCTCTGCCCATTGCCTTTCCTTTGGATAAAATTTCGATCAGCAGTAATGGCACGCTTACCGCAAAGAATCCGATAATATGGGATTTCAGCGTGGTTCCCATGGCTTCGTGGCAGAATATGTAGTTGGGTATCGCCAGCAGCCCTATGAAAATTACAACGTAGGTTGAAATAAGCTGAGTGTCCCAGTCCATGAAAAACACCACTATCAGAGCCGAGAACAGCAGAGCGGTGAATATAAATCTGACAGGCTGTATCAGAACGTCGATCTGCCAGGCAATAAAAAGCCAGCATAAAGCGTTGAGAAGTTCCACCACAGTGTAGCGTGGAGATATTTTCGCACCGCAGCTGCGGCATTTTCCTTTGAGAATACACCAGCTTATAATGGGTATAAGATCGCGGCGCTTGATCGGTTCTCCGCAGCTCATGCAGTGAGAATTTTTTTTGATAAGCGATTCCTCTTTTGGAAGCCGGTATATGCAGACGTTCAGAAAGCTGCCGACTGCTGCGCCGAATAAGAATACAAATATGTAAATTATCGCAACGTAAATATAATACTGCGTGTCCAAGGGTCAATCCTCCTAAGTTATTTTGTATTTTTATTTTAACATAATTAACGGTCAATTACAAGTGGCATAAAATATATTTTTGTGCTTATTTTTATTAAGATTTTTATCTTTTCAGAGCATTGCCGTCCCGCAGAACGGCAATGCCGCAGATAATCTGTTTCTGCGGAGAATGGAGTTTTATGGTATGAGAAACGGACCGATAGGACAATATCTTGTTGAGAGAAACCTGATTACCGAAGAACAGCTTCAGCAGGCGCTTGCAAAGCAGAAGGAAACAAAAGGCAAGCTGTTCGGCGACGTAGTAATTGAAATGGGGCTGGTTTCGGACGTTCAGTTTACACAGTGTCTTGCCGAAAGACTTAACGTCCCGTTTGTGGATCTCGACAATACTCAGCTGATGCCCGATATAGTAAAGAAAATTCCGGAGGCAGTTGCAAGAAAGTATAATGTTATAGCCGTTAATAAGATAGGCAAGCGTATCACGGTTGCGACCAACGATCCGGTCAATTTCTACATATTTGAGGATATACGTGCCATAACCGGCTGTAACGTTTCTTCCGTGCTTTCCACAAAGGCGGCTATTAACAGGGCTATCGGAAGAATGTATTCCGAAGGACAGGTAAGTTCGGTTGTCGATGAAGCGACAAAGCAGAAGGAAGAGGAGCTTAATCTGGACGACCTCAAGGATATTTCCGAGGACAGAATCGAAAACGCTCCTATCGTTAAGCTTGCGACTGCAATAGTGGAAAACGCTTTCCGTCAGGGCGCAACGGATATCCATATCGAGCCTTTCAAGGATGTAACAAAGGTTCGTATCCGTGTAAACAGCGACCTTATTGAGCTTATGACTCTTTCTCCGGCGCTTCACGTTTCGTTGGTGACGCGTTTTAAGATTCTCAGCGGCATGAACATTGCCGAGAAGAGAATTCCTCAGGACGGACGTATGTCGCAGATAGTCGATGGAACGAATATCGACCTCCGTGTATCTAATCTGCCTATGGTTTACGGAGAGAAAGTTGTTTTGCGTATTCTCGCCGGTGATGAGTCGGTAAGAAGAATCCAGGATCTTGGTATGACCGATTATAACTATGACCGATTTGTTTCGTGTCTGAAAGTTCCGCAGGGCGTTGTGCTGGTAACCGGACCTACAGGTTCAGGTAAATCTACGACTCTTTACGCAGCTCTCGGAGAGATCGCCAAGCCGAATCTTAACGTTATTACCGTTGAGGATCCTGTCGAAAAGAAGATCGCCAACATTAATCAGTGCCAGATTAATGAAAAGGCGGGCATGACCTTTGGTGCGGCGCTTCGTTCGATTCTCCGTCAGGACCCTGATATTATAATGATCGGTGAGATGCGTGATACCGAGACCGCAGAGATCGGTATCAGAGCCGCTATTACCGGCCACTTGGTGCTTTCAACTCTGCATACTAACGACGCTGCTTCGACGGTAACCCGACTAGTTGATATGGGTATTGACGCCTACATGGTAGCAACTTCACTTATTGGCGTAGTTGCTCAGAGACTTGTTAAGGTTCTCTGTCCGCATTGCAAAAGGGAGAGAATGTCTACAGAAAGTGAAAACGCTCTGATGCAGATCGACCACTCGATTAATATTTATGAAGCCGTTGGATGTTCAAAGTGTATGAATACAGGATATAAGGGAAGAACCGCTATCCATGAAATTCTGTTGGCTACTCCTGAAATGAAGGAGCTTATCGCCGCAGAGGGCAAGTCAGAGGCTATTCAGGAGCTTGCGAGAAACCAGGGCTGTCTGCTGCTCAGGGATAACGTTTCAAAGCTGGTTCAGGAGGGAAAGACCTCTATAGATGAGCTTGTCCGTGTAACTTATGCTATCTGATACTGAAATGACGTAGCTTAAGAATATAATAAAAAAATTTATCAATTCCGGCTGGGATCTTATTTCGGTACCGTCACATGATTGGCTTGATGGGAAAATAACAAACAGCGAGCTTTTCGATGCTGTTAAAAAAGTTGATGAAGAGTGCGGAAGCTGCGGCTGTGAATTTGACCTGCTTTATAAAAGAGCTATGGAATTGCTCAAAATATCAGCTTAGGTAAAGCATATAAAAGAGTGCAGCGTTGAAAAAGTACTTGAGCAGGGCTGTGCAGTTTTAGAAATATAGGAGGTTAATTAACTATGTCAGTTGATATTAACAAGATACTGGACGAATCAAGAGCTTTGGGGTGTTCCGACCTGCATTTTACCGTAGGTATTCCCCCTATCGTAAGACAAGGAGGAAATCTCAGAAAACTGTCGTCATATCCCGATATGACAGAGATCGATATTTTGAAAATATGCGAGGATATGTGTACCGATAAGCAAAGACAGTCCATCAAGGATCATATTGACACCGACTTTACTTTCGTTTCATCGAGAGGTTTCCGTCACCGTGTCAACGTGTACCGTCAGAGAGGAAATACAGCAATCGCTATCCGTTTGCTGAGAAACGACATCCCCACGCTTACGGATCTTAATCTTCCTCCCGTGCTTGCAGAATTTGCAATGCGCCCCAGAGGGCTGGTGCTTGTTACAGGCCCTACCGGTTCCGGTAAGTCAACGACTCTTGCGGCTATGATCGACCATGTAAATATACATAAATCGGCTCATATAATTACAGTAGAGGATCCTATCGAGTATATGCACGCTCATAAAAGATGTATGGTAAACCAGAGAGAAATCGGTCCGGACGTCCCCAGCTTTTCGATGGCGCTGAGAGCCGCTCTCCGTGAGGACCCGGACATTATCCTCGTAGGAGAAATGCGTGACTTTGAAACAATCGAAGCCGCGGTAACCGCCGCCGAAACGGGACACCTTGTAATGAGCACGCTTCATACTACCGACGCCGCTTCAACAATCGACCGTATTATCGACGTTTTTCCGGCGCATCAGCAGCATCAGATAAGAACTCAGCTTGCTTCGGTTCTCGTAGGAATCTGTACCCAGACGCTGTGCCGTACTTTCGACGGAACCAGCCGCGTTGCCTGCTGCGAAATACTTAACGCTACGGATAATATCAAGGCGATGATCCGTGACGATAAGGTTCACCTTATAAACTCAGCAATGCAGACAGGTAAGAATGTGGGAATGCAGACTCTTGACCAGGAGCTTGCCAAGCTTGTGCGTGATAAGAAGATCTCTATGGAGGTCGCAATTGAAAAGTGTCTTAACGTCGGAGAACTGAAGAGATTTATCGCCTCTGCAAGGTAAGACTGCGTTCACATTAAAATAAAACGCACGCCTATTTTACATGAACACGCTATAGATTGAAATATTTAAGGACGGATCCATCAGGGTCCGTCCTTTTTAAGTTCTTTTTGAGCGGTTATCCTGAAGCTCCAGAAGAGTCTGGATTCTTTCAAGGATTCTTAGCTTATTGTTTTGATCAAGCAGATTATACAGGGATAGAATATTGTCGGGATCATATTCGTTTATGCGGTTGTCTCTGCCGAGAATGTAGTCAACGCTGACATTGCAGCAATTGGCAAGGTCTATTATATAATTTATAGGCGCTTTTACTTCGCCGTTTTCATATCTGCTTATTTCCTGCTGAGAAATCCCTATTTGCTTTGCAAGTTCGGATTGCGTCATCTTACTTTTCCTTACTTTAACCAGGTTGGGATACAAATATAAATTACTGTGCACAATAAACCTCCAAAAATCTGCCGCGTATGTACAAAATAATTATACATCATATCTGTAGTATTGATAAACAGCAAAATAGATGTTAAAATTGCATATGAACTACATATATGTTGTATTATTATGATGATACGGGAGGCAAAAAATATGTATTTAAGATATGCAGCAAAAATAAGACGTTTTTTTAAAATAGCTGCCGTAACAGGCGTACTGTTTATAATGACGACTCTTGCCGGCTGTTCCGATAAAAAGCCGGTGTCTGATCACCTGATATTAAATAACATAAAAACGATTTGCACCCCGCGGCAGTGTCAGGACGCATATACAGGAGAAACAGAATATATATTGCTTTGTGAAAGCAGATATATGTATTTGGTTCGGAATGTGCCTATATATGATCTTGAAGACAGAAACTTCGCTATGCTTGAAATAGATAAATATATTTTAAGAAGCACATATAAAAATTCAGGAGGCATTGAAAAAATAAAGAGAAGCGCTATCGTAAAGCGCTGTCGTTATGATCCGGATTTATTTGCATATTATGATAACCCGGAAGACAAATTATATATTTTTAAAAAGGCAGGTTCAGCAAAGCATATGTTGAACAGGCTGTAGTTTCAAGAAATAAACGGCTGAAATATCAGAATTTCAGGCAGTTACAAGACTAATGCGGCTGTTTTTTAATATTCTCTTGCATTTTCGGCGTATATGCTGTATAATAATACGGATAGATAATCAGGACCGAGCTCCGTAATCCTGCTGAAATACGGCTTGATCGGCGGCTTGGGCAGTAATGGAGGAAAATAATTTGAGCAGCTTAGAACAGGAAATCAAACGCAGGAGAACCTTTGCGATCATTTCGCATCCCGACGCCGGAAAAACCACACTTACCGAAAAATTTCTGCTTTACGGCGGAGCGATTGCTCAGGCGGGAGCGGTAAAGGGTAAAAAATCCGCCCGTCACGCCGTTTCCGACTGGATGGAGATCGAAAAGCAGAGGGGAATTTCCGTTACCTCGTCGGTAATGCAGTTCCAGTACGAGGGCTTCTGTATTAATATTCTCGACACCCCCGGGCATCAGGACTTCTCCGAGGATACTTACCGTACTCTCATGGCGGCGGACTCGGCTGTAATGGTAATAGACGCTTCAAAGGGCGTTGAGAACCAGACACGAAAGCTTTTTAAGGTATGCGCAATGAGGAATATACCCATATTTACTTTCATAAATAAAATGGACAGAGAATCCCGAAACCCGTTTGATCTGATCGAGGAAATCGAAAACGAGCTGGGGATCCCTACTTATCCCGTAAACTGGCCCATAAGCTCCGGCAAGGATTTCAGAGGAGTTTATGACCGCGCCAAAAAGCATATTATTTCATTTGAGGCGACAGGTGGACAGAACCGTGTAAATTCTGTGGAAGCCGATCTCTACGACGAAAGTCTCGGCGAGCTGATCGGCAGCGGCAACAGAGAACAGCTGCTTGAGGATATAGAGCTGCTGGACGGAGCAAGCGAGGAATTTAATCTTGAGTCGGTCCATAATGGCAGGCTTTCTCCCGTATTCTTCGGCTCTGCGCTGACTAATTTCGGAGTTGAACCTTTTCTCGAAAGCTTCCTGCAAATGACTCCTCCTCCGCTGCCGAGAAATTCTTCCGCAGGACTTATCGATCCCTTTGACAGCAGCTTTTCGGCATTTGTATTCAAAATTCAGGCGAATATGAATAAGGCTCACCGCGACAGAATTACCTTTATGAGGATATGCTCCGGAAAATTCGACAAGGAAATGGATGTTCTGCACGTTCAGGGAAACAAGAAAATGCGTCTTTCACAGCCTCAGCAGATAATGGCTCAGGAACGTGAGATTATAGACGAGGCTTACGCCGGGGATATAATAGGAGTTTTTGATCCGGGAATCTTTTCTATAGGCGATACCGTATGCGCTCTGGGAAAGAAATTTGAGTTTGAAGGCATACCTACCTTTGCACCCGAGCATTTCCAGAGGGTGCGCCAGAAGGACACGATGAAGCGCAAGCAGTTTGTTAAGGGTACGACTCAGATCGCTCAGGAGGGAGCTATACAGATATTCCAGGAGCCTTATACCGGTATGGAAGAGGTTATTGTCGGCGTTGTAGGCGTACTTCAGTTCGACGTTTTCGAGTATCGTATGAAGAATGAATACAACGTGGAGCTTATAAAAGAGGGACTTCCGTATTCGTATATCCGCTGGATAGACAATAAGGACATCGATCCCAAGACGCTTAAGCTTTCCAGCGACACTAAGCTTGTTCAGGATTTTAAAGGGAATTATCTGCTGCTGTTTTCAAGCGAATGGAATATACGCTGGGCTCTGGAACGCAATGAGGGGCTTGAGCTTTCCGAATTTAACCGCGGCGAGCTGCAGTAAAAAACCGAGTGTCAGACTTTGTGCGCCAATTATATTTTGAAATTAAACAACGCAGAACCGCATGATAATATTCAGGCGGTTTTGCGTCATGATTTTGTTTAGGGATACGCCCTTGTATAGGAAGGAGGATATGTCCGCTGACGCGGCATATTGAATATTTATGGATATAAACAGTATTCTTGCACAGGAATTCAAGCTCAGAAAGGAGCAGATCGACAATACTGTCAGTCTTATCGACGACGATAAGACTATTCCCTTTATCGCCCGTTATCGTAAGGAGATGACCGGTTCTCTCGACGACCAGGTTCTGCGTGAGATTTATGAAAGGCTTTGCTATCTGAGAAATCTTGAAAAACGCAAGGAGGAGATCATTTCCTCTATTACCGAGCAGGACAGGATGACAGACGAGCTTATGGCAGCGATACAGAAGGCTTCGCAGCTTGTAGAGCTTGAGGATATTTACCGTCCGTTCAAACCCAAGCGCAGAACGAGAGCAAGCGTCGCAAGGGAAAAGGAACTTGAGCCGCTTGCAGTATTTATCATGGAGCAGGCTTTGAATACCGATCCGGTAAGCGAAGCGGAAAAATACGTTGACGCTGAAAAAGGTGTTGAGTCTCCTCAGGAGGCATTGCAGGGGGCTATGGATATTATAGCCGAGGACGCCTCGGATAACGCAGCTCTGAGAAAATACCTGAGAGAGCTGTTCAGCGAGATCGGAAGAATAGTTTCAAAGGCGGCGGACGAAAACGCCGAATCGGTTTATGAGAATTATTACGATTTTTCAGAGCCGGTCAAGAAGATAGCCGGTCATAGGATACTTGCTATAGACAGAGGCGAGAAGGAGGGCGCATTAAAGGTTTCCGTTGAAGTCCCGGAGGGAGCAGGAGAAAGAGCCTGCGTTTCCAGGTATGTCAAAAACGATTCAGAGTGCGCTAAATATGTTGAGCTTGCCTGTGTAGACGGATACAAGCGGCTTATCTACCCCTCGATCGAAAGGGAAATAAGAAGCATGCTTTCCGAAAAAGCACAGGAAGGGGCTATAAAGGTATTTTCATCAAATCTGCGCCAGCTTCTTATGCAGCCTCCGGTAAAGGGCGCATGCACTCTCGGACTTGATCCTGCATACCGTACCGGATGCAAGATAGCGGTGGTCGATAAAACCGGCAAGGTCCTGGATACAACTGTAGTTTATCCTACTCCGCCTCAGAATAAGACTGCGGAGGCGAAGAAAAAGCTTGCGGCGCTTATTGAAAAGTACGGAGTAACCGCTATCGCCATAGGAAACGGCACTGCGAGCCGTGAATCGGAGGCGTTTGTGGCAGAGCTTATCAAGGAAATTCCGCAGAAGGTGGGATACATGGTGGTATCCGAGGCGGGAGCGTCCGTGTATTCGGCGTCAAAGCTTGCGGCGGAGGAGTTTCCTGAATATGACGTTTCCCTCAGGAGTGCAGTCTCCATTGCAAGACGTTTGCAGGATCCTCTGGCGGAGCTGGTAAAGATAGACCCTAAGGCTGTAGGCGTCGGTCAGTATCAGCATGATATGCCGCCGAAACGTATGGACGAAGCGCTTTCCGGCGTGGTAGAGGATTGCGTAAACAGCGTCGGCGTAGATCTGAATACCGCTTCGCATTCGCTGCTTTCGTATGTGTCGGGAATCAGCGCAACGGTTGCTAAAAATATTGTGGCTTACCGCGAGGAGAACGGGGAGTTTACAGACAGGAGACAGCTTATGAAGGTGCCGAAGCTGGGAGCGAAAGCGTTTGAACAGTGCGCGGGATTTCTCAGGGTCAGAGAGGGCAAAAATCCTCTGGACAATACTGCGGTCCATCCGGAATCATACAAGGCGGCTCAGAAACTTCTTGATGTCTGCGGATTTTCCCTGAGCGATTCGGGAAGTCTGCCGGAGTTGGGAGAAAAGACCGGCAAGCTGGGCATAGAAAGGCTTGCCAAGGAAACCGGGGTCGGCGTCCCTACCTTAAAGGATATTATCTCAGAGCTGATGAAGCCGGGAAGAGACCCAAGAGACGAGCTTCCTCCGCCGCTTATGAGAAGCGGCGACATTATGGAGCTGAAGGACCTGAAGCCGGGAATGGAGCTTATGGGAACGGTAAGAAACGTAATAGATTTCGGCGCCTTTGTAGATATCGGAGTTCACGAGGACGGACTTGTGCACATTTCTCAGCTATGCGACAGGTATGTAAAGCATCCTCTGGAAGTTGTTAAAGTAGGAGAAGTGGTAAAGGTACGGGTTCTGGACGTTGACGTAAAGAAAAAGCGCATATCGCTTACTATGAAAAGCAAAGGATAAGTATGCCGTGGGAGTACGCGGCAGGAGCGGCGGGCTTTATAAATTCAATTTGGGAAAGGACTGGTCAGAGAAATGGCGGAAAACGGCGTTCACAGCGGACACAGAGAGCGCATGAGAAAAAGGTTCTGCGAGACTATGAGCTTTAAGGGCTTTGCAGAGCATGAGATCCTGGAAATGCTTTTGTTTTACTGCTATCCCAGAAGCGATACCAACGGTCTTGCTCACAGGCTTCTGGCAAGGTTCGGGAGTATTGAGGGCGTGCTTTCCGCTTCAAAGGAAGAGCTTCTGCAAAGCGGTCTTGTAGGAGAAAATCCTGCGTTAAGTCTGAAATTTTTTGGCGCTCTTACGGCATACCTTAAATCCCAAAGGGTAGCGTCCGCAGTTGACGCAAGGGATATTCCGGCGGTAAAATCCCTTGTCAGGGAGAAGTTCGCCGGAGAACGGGTCGAGCGGGTGATGCTGTTTTTTGTTGATCCTTCTTTCAGGATAAGGAAGTTTGCAGACGTTAATTCCGGTTCCCTTAAAGAGGTTTCCATGGATCTTAAGAATATAACCAAAACCATACTTAACAGCGGATACGACAATTTTTTTATCGCTCACAATCATCCGGAGGCTTCGTCAAAACCTTCGGAGGAGGATGTGGTTTCCACAAGGCTGCTTATCAGGCATCTCTCCGCTATGGGGATAACCATGCTTGACCATTTTGTCGTGGGAGAGGACGGAGTGTCATCTTTAAGACAGCTGGGGCTGATATACGATTATGAATAGCTATTGCGGATTCGGCGGGACAGGACTCATCACAATATAGAAAAGCCGTCCGTATTTGAAACTGAAAAAATAACCTGAGAAGGAAATTACTCTTCTCAGGTTAAACTTTTTTATGGCTGCCTTACTTCCGTCCGCTGCAGACATCAACAGTTGCTGCGGTTTTCATTTCAAAGGGTTCAAGTCTGAACTTTTTATTCATGCATGAAAATTCAACCGCTTTATCATTGTTGTTGAAAATAAAGGTGATCCGTTTGCCGCCGCCGTCACGGACCGATAACTCTACGTTTTGCGGCAGGTCGGTTATTATATCCAGCCCGGCTTCGGACAAGATAATTTTACACAGTTCTTTATAGAAATCTCTTTTGCCGATCGTTCCGACATAATAGCATTTTCCGCTGCCGTAGGAATTTACGGTAACGGCAGGGGAGCCTTTATAAAAACGGTCGGTATATTCGGCGATGACGGATGCGCCGCTCGCCTTTAAGATGTCGCACCAGCAGACGGTTTCGTACTCTATGCCGTTCATCGTGATATGAGCGGCATCCCGGCCTATAGCGTCAAATTCCTCGACTGTGCATCCGGTAAGGTCTGAAAAAACGGTGGGAAGCGGAGACATTATGCAGTTGTTATATTGGTCCTTTACGCCGCTTCGGTTTGTAAGGACTACCGTTCCGCCGTTTTCGGCAAAGCTGTAAAGACGTTTTACAACGCTTTCGTCCGTTATGAACATAGTCGGAGCAATTATAACGGAATAGCCCGAAAAGTCGGCTTTTTCGCTGATTATATCGCAGTTTGCGCCAAGAGAAACGATTCCGTCGTGGAAGCTTTTAAGCTGATTGTAGTAATGAAAGCCGTCGGTCTGCGGCTGTATTTTGAGAGCGGTTTCCGTATCTGCCGAATACAGCAGTGCGATATCGGAGGATATGGTCGTTCCGTCGGTGTCCAGAGCCTCGGCGTCCTTGCACAGCTGAGCAAATTCATAAAATCTGCGTGAAGGAGCGTTGCTCTGGTCGATAAGACCGTGCCAGAACATTTCCGCTCCTGAAACCGCGCTTCGCCAGCGGAAGTGTATGACCGAGTCGGCTCCTCTGGCTATCGCCTGCAGAGCGTAGCCCTTTATCATTCCGGGCTTGGGAGCGGTGATCATCGGCATCCAGCAGCCGGGAGTTCCGCTGAGCTGCTCCATTATCCAGAAGTTTTTTTGTTTTATTCCTCTCATAAGATCGAGGTGAAATGCGTGTGAATACAGTGCGTCGGGATCGTCCGGCAGTCTGGTGGGAGGATAATTATCATAGGAAACAACGTCCAGCGATTCAAACATTTTATAAAAGTCAGGAGTGTTTTCACACAGCCATGTGTTTGTGGTGACAACCGCTCCGGGAATCGTTTCTCTGATTATTTCAGTCTGGAATCTTACAAAATCATTTGCGCTCTTCTGACAGAATCTGTGCCATTCAAGCATATACGACGGATTATACCAGCCGAGAGGATAACTGCCGAAGGGCGGTTTTATCTGCGTCCACGAAGAATATTCGCCGCTCCATACGTTATTGCCGAAAGTCTTGTTTACTCTTTCAATTGAGCCGTATTTATTTTTCAGATATTCTCTGAATTTTTCCGAGCAGACCGGACAGCAACAGTGAACGGCGTCAAGCTCGTTATCGATCTGCCATGCCGTAACGGCGGGATTGTTTCCGTAATGTTCGGCAAGCTTTCGTATTATCCTTTCGGAGAATTTTCTTAAGGAAGAGGAATTATAGCAGCGGTGCCCTCTTATCCCTGTTGCGATAGGCTTCCCTGAACGCTCGGTCTGCAAAGCGTCGGGATATTTTTCATAAAGCCATAGAGGAGGGCAGTTTGTAGGGGTGCACAGAATTATCTCTATACCTTTTGCGGCAAAAAGCTCTACCGCTCTGTCAAGCCATCCGAAATTAAAGGTTCCTTCCTCCGGTTCAAGTCTTGACCAGGCAAACTCTGCCATACGGACGACCTTTACGCCCGTTTCGGCCATAAGCCGGGCGTCCTGCTCCCAAAGCGATTCGTCCCAGTGTTCGGGGTAATAATCAACTCCTATTTTTGCCATAATAAGTCCTTTCTTTATCTGCCGTTCCGCCATTTGTCGGGAACGGCGGCGCATCGTGCTTCTTTTTTTAAAGCCCTGAGTTCAACGTAGCAGCCGCATTTGCGGCACATTCCGCCGTAAAGCTCGCTGCAGCCGCGGCATATTTCAAGCCGCCTGGAATATTCATTGTCGCCCGCTCTTTTTTCTTTGGGATAGGCGGATATATAGTCCTTCAAATGTCTGAAATACTCGGTTTCGTCCATATCCTCCAGCAGGCATTTCTTGCACAGGGTGTTCATCAGATCATTTTAAAGGAAACTACCGAGCGTTTCGGCAGGTTTATTACTGAGCTGCCGTTTGATACTTTAAAGCCTTCATAGTCTTTAAGCGTGACGTTTTCAGGCTTTCCGAAATCGTTGAAGGCACTTGCTTTTTCGGCGGTTATTATCTGCGCTGATGAAATCCCGGCGTTTACTTCAAGCTGAATATCCTCGTCAAGCGAGCAATTCGAAACTGTGGCAAAAAGATTTCCATCGGGATTTTCCGAAACGGAATATGTAAGCGCGGGAAGGCTTATACCCTTGTATTGTGCCGCCGGAATATCCATTTCCGCCTTTACAAGCTTTGCGTCGTGATGAGGACAGAACATTTTAAACACATAGAATGTCGGCGTTTTTACCATATCCGCTCCGTCGGTCAGGACAACCGATTGCAGCACGTTTACAACCTGAGCTATGTTCGCCATTGTAACCCTGTCGGAATGATTGTTGAAAATATTAAGATTGCAGGCAGCGACTATTGCGTCGCGCATTGTGTTCTGCTGATACAGAAAACCGGGATTGGTGCCTTCCTCAACATCGTACCAGCAGCCCCATTCGTCAACGATAAGCTTTATCTTTCCCTCGGGGTCGTGCTTGTCCATTATTTCCGAGTGCTTTGTTATAATTTCATCTATTTTAAGGGTTGATGAGATGGTATTGTAATACTCTTCGTCGGAAAATTCCGTGGCACTGCCTTTTTTGTTCCAGTTGCCGGTGGGGATAGTGTAGTAGTGCAGAGAGATAGCATCGGTATGCCATGGCTTAACTATCTCAAGCAGCTTGTCCGTCCATTCGTAGTCGTCGGCGTTAGGACCGCACGCTACTTTATAAAGACGGTTATCCCCGTAATTGCGGCAATAGGTCTGATACCGGCGGTATTCGTCGGCATAGTATTCGGGACGCATATTTCCACCGCAGCCCCAGCTTTCATTTCCTATTCCGAAATATTTCAGCTTCCACGGCTTTTCCCTGCCGTTTTTCTTTCTTAGTTCTGCCATGGGAGAAACCCCGTCAAAGGTTATGTATTCTATCCATTCGGACATCTCCTGAACTGTACCGCTTCCGAGATTTCCGGCAATGTACGGCTCACAGCCCAACTGTTGGCAAAGCTCGAAAAATTCGTGAGTTCCGAAGCTGTTGTCCTCCACAAGACCGCCCCAGTGGGTGTTTATCATTTTTTTGCGCTGTGATTTTTCGCCTATGCCGTCTTTCCAGTGATACTCGTCGGCAAAGCAGCCGCCGGGCCAGCGGAGAACGGGGATTTTTAATTCCTTAAGCGCCTCTACAACGTCGGTCCTCATTCCGTTTACGTGGGGTATTTCCGAGTTTTCTCCAACGTAAATGCCCTCATAGATGCATCTTCCCAGATGTTCCGAAAAATGTCCGTAAATATTTCTGCTAATTTCAGACAGTTTTTCATTTCTGTTGATTTTAAGTTTTGTGTATTTCATGTCTTACACCTCTGCTTATAGATCAGAACAACCGATATTTTTAATCATATTTGAATATGGCTGTTTGTTAAAGCTTTATGGTAACGGTTCTTTCCGTCGGTATATACTGTCTCATTTTAACGCCTGTCATTTCAAACATTTTTTTTGAGGCTTTAACTCCGTCAGTATCGGCGTATTTATCCTCCATATAAACGACCTCTCGTATACCGCTCTGGATTATAGCTTTTGCGCACTCGTTGCAGGGGAACAGGGAAACGTAGATGCGGGAATTCTTCAGGCTTCCCGTAGAACGGTTCAGAATCGCGTTAAGCTCGGCGTGGCATACAAAGGGATATTTTGTTTCAAGCGGGCTGCCTTCCCGTTCCCACGGCATATCATCGTCGGCGCAACCGGTAGGCATTCCGTTGTAGCCTACCGACAGAATTTTATTTTCGTCGGAAACAATACAGGCGCCTACCTGCGTGTTGCTGTCCTTGCTTCTGCCGGCAGAAAGCAAGGCAATTCCCATAAAATATTCGTCCCATGATAAATAGTCCTGTCTTTTCATCAATTTTTCCTCCCTGCAATAAAAATATATTAAGTCGCTTCGGCGGAAAATATTATCCGCCGGTTTCTTTGCTTACATCCCGGACTGCTTCAATGTCTCAAGAGTTTTTTCAAGGCTTGCCGCATTTTCGATGTTCATTGCGCTTGCACCCTTCAGGGTTTTCTTTACAAGTCCGGTAAGCACCTTGTTAGGTCCCAGCTCGATATAGTTTTCATAGCCGGCTTTATTCATCTGTGCAAGCTCGGAGGTAAATTTAACAGGCGAAACAATATGCTTTGCAAGCATGGCAGGCATATCGGAAAAGTCCTCAAGCCTTCCTCCCGTCACGTTGGAATAGAACTCGACCTGAGCAGGTCTGAAACTGACAGTCTCAGCTGTCTTGACAAACTCGTCGGCTGCCGACTGCATGAGTTTTGAATGAAATGCGCTGGCAACATTAAGCCTGATAGCTTTTTTCTTCATTCCGGCAAAAGTTGCCGCCGCAGACTCGCAAGCCGCCGTTTCTCCTGCAATGACCGTCTGAACTGCAGAATTATAGTTTACGGGAACAACATAGCCGTCGGTTTCTTCGCAGACTTTTTCAACTTCTTCAGCAGGCAGACCGATTATGGCGTACATTGCGCCGTCGTTTTCCTCCGCCGCTTTCTGCATAGCCGAAGCTCTTGCCTTGATAAGCCTGAAGCCGTCCTCCGTAGTTACAGTTCCCGATGCGACCATTGCTGCGTATTCTCCGAGAGAATGACCTGCAACGCCGTCGAAAGCAATTCCTTCTGCCTTAGCCGCTTCAAAAGCCGCCAGAGAACACGCCATAATAGCCGGCTGAGAATTAACCGTTTTGTTAAGCTCAGTGTCGGGACCGTTGAAGCAGATGTCAGCTATATCATAGCCGAGAATAGAGTTTGCAGTTTCAAATACTGCTTTAGCTTCGTCGTAGGCGTCGTAAAGCTCCTTTGCCATTCCTACATACTGAGATCCCTGTCCTGAAAATAAAAAAATGTTCTTTGCCATTGGTATTACTCCTTTATAATAAATTAATTTTCTGCCTGAATAAATATGTTGCTTGCATTGTGCCGTACATTTTAGGGTACCGCGTGTTTTCTTGCACAGCATATAATTTTGCAAACACAGGAAGCTGTATCTTTGCCTCCTTCGCTTTGACAAATTATTTTTTCCATAAATGCTACTATTAAACTGCGATTATTTATATAAAAATGCATAACAGAGCAGGCGTTAATATTGGGTTCATAAAATGTGACAGGTGTCAAAATATTTTTCCCATTAATTAGTGGCGATTTTGCCGGCTTTGCACTGTAGAGAGACGTAATTGTGAAAAAATATTGAAATGCTTGCTTTTGCCATAGGATGTTCATTATTTGTTATTTACCAATCCATAAAATGAGTTTATAATAAATAAGGTTAAGCTTATTTTTGGATTTGATATAGCTATTTAGTATAAATTTTTAAATAATTGCAATACGAGAAACACATTTGGATTCAGCTGCTTATTGTATTATAGCATATAAATTTAATCAGCACAATATCCTGATTTAAAAATATATTATTAAGTTTGGGAGGAAAGTTCATTGGAGGATATCAATAGGAAACAGGGAATTAAAATTAAGGGGATAGGAAGATACGTTCCGGAGCTGGTAGCTACAAACGAAGATTTTACAAAGATAGTTGAAACAAGCGATGAGTGGATAACGCAGAGAACCGGAATCAAGACCAGACATATTACCAACGGCGAGCCTACATATTATCTTGGAGCAATGGCGGCAAAGGAGGCGGTTGCTGACGCGGGTATTTCCCCTGAGGATATAGACCTGATCATAGCCGCTACGGTTACGGCGGATTTTTATACTCCTTCCATGGCCTGCATTATTCAGCGGGAGTTGGGGGCTATCGGATGCATGGCGTTTGATATAAACGCTGCCTGTTCGGGCTTTGCTTATGCTGTTGACATGGCGAAAAGATATCTTTACAGCGGAAGCGACGTTAAAACGGTGCTTGTCGTTGCAGCTGAAGAGCTTTCAAAGTTTACGGATTATACCGACCGTTCCTCCTGCGTGCTGTTCGGTGACGGAGCGGGCGCATTCGTAATAGAAAAATGCGAAGGGGTTTTGTATTCCAACTACCTGGGGGCAGACGGAAACGGAGCCGACAAAGTCGTGGCGCGTGCACTGAAATCTGAAAACGCTTTCCGTACCAATACGGAGGAATTTGATATGTCCATGCCTCAGACCAAGGAGCATTATTTTTATCAGGACGGCAAGGAAGTATACAAGTTTGCTACAAAGGCTCTGCCCAACGCAGTTGAAAAGGCGTGTGAAAGAGCCGGGATCGAGCCGGCAGAGCTTGACGCCATAGTTCCTCATCAGGCCAATATCAGAATTATTGAAACTGCGGCGAAGCATCTGGGACTTCCTATGGACAAGTTTCCGATGTATATCGACCGTTACGGCAATACGTCGTCTGCATCCATACCTCTGGCGTTTTACGACGCGGTAAAGGACGGCAGGATCAAAAGGGGCGACAAGGTTTGTCTGGTAGGCTTCGGCGGAGGACTTACCTACGGCGGAGTGATATTTGAATATTAAGGCGTAACTCAAAGCGTTCGCTTTATCTGATTTCCGGCGTGAAATGGAGGTTTTATGGCTTCAAGGGTAATGCATATTGCAATAGCTGCGCAGCTTGAAAACATTTTGCCGATAAAGGATAAAAACCGGTTTTTCATCGGACATATTCTTCCCGACGCAGTTTTATCTGTAAATAAACGGGATGTGAACACTCATTTTTCGGAGATATTTGATAACGGTAAAAGAAAGCATTTTGATTACTATGAATTTTTTGACCGATACAAAAATGATATATTATCGGACGAGCTTTATCTGGGATATTATTTTCACCTGATAGAGGACTGTATTTTCAGAGTTATACTGTATTACGATATAGGGCTTGTTTCAAGGCGGGGAGACCCTGATTTTCTCGGAGAGCTTTACAGGGATTACCGTATTTTGAACGGCTGGGCGGTAGAAAGGTACGGTCTTGAGTACGATCTGTACGAGCCGGAAAATTACAAATCGGAAAAGATCAACGAGATATTTCCTTTTGAGGCGGAAGATCTTATAAAAGATATGTGCTCTGATTTTAATGAAAAAATAAATCAGGAGCCTGAGTGCTTTAAGATAAAAAATGCGGAGAATTTTATTGAAAAATGCGTTGAGGTCTGCGCTTCTGAATATGAAGCGATAATGAGAGGCAGTCATTCTATAGGCGCTTATGACTATTCATGGGAAACGCGGACGTCAGACAGTAAATAAAAGGAGTAAATTATATGACAACTGCAAAGACAAGAATTACGGAACTTCTGGGGATAAAATACCCGATCATTCAGGGCGGAATGGCTTGGATAGCAGAATCCACCCTTGCTTCGGCAGTTTCCAATGCGGGAGGGCTTGGACTTATTGCCGGAGGCTCTGCTCCTATCGACTATCTTAGAGAGCAGATAAGAAAGACCAAGGCTGCCGTAGGGGACAAGCCGTTCGGCGTAAATATAATGCTTATGAGTCCTAACGCCGAAGAGCTTGCAAAGCTTGTTATCGAGGAGGGTGTTCCGGTAGTTACTACGGGAGCAGGCAATCCCGGAAAATATATGGCGGCATGGAAGGAAGCCGGAATAAAGGTTATTCCGGTAATTCCGTCGGTGGCTCTTGCGAAGAGAATGGAAAGAGCCGGCGCAGACGCAGTTGTTGCCGAGGGCACCGAATCGGGCGGTCATATCGGTGAAAACACCACGATGTGTCTTGTCCCTCAGGTCGTTGACGCCGTGGAGATACCCGTTATAGCGGCAGGCGGAATTGCCGACGGCAGAGGAATCGCCGCGTCGTTTATGCTGGGAGCGGAGGGTGTTCAGCTTGGAACCCGTTTCCTTGCAGCCGAGGAATGTCAGATACACCCTGTGTATAAGGACCTGGTTATAAAGGCTAAGGATACCGACAGTATTGTAACGGGACGGTCGACCGGTCATCCATGCCGTAACGTAAAGACCAAGTTTTCAAAGCGGCTTGCAAGCGGTGAAATGGACGGTTCGCTTACTCCCGATGAGTTTGAGAAGATAACCCTGGGCTCGCTGAGAAAGGCGGTGCAGGACGGAAATCTTGACGAAGGTTCCTTCCTCTGCGGCGCTATTGCGGGTATGGTAAATAAGATTGAGCCTGCAAAGGATATGATCGAGGAAATGTTTGCTCAGGCGGAAGCGCTTCTGAATAAATAAAGCATAGGAATCTTACAGGCGTCCTTTTGCTTTGGAGGACTATGACGGAAAAGAAACGAAATAGTAAAAGGAGGTGTGCTCCCTGTCGGGGGCGCGGTATGAAAATGAAAAAAGTTCTTTTGCCTTTACTTTTGTCTGCAATGCTGTTGTCAGCTTGCGGCGAAACGGACGCTTCCTCTCAGGAGGAGGTCGGTTCGGCGACAGAAAGCCTGGCTTCACAGGCTGAGGTACAGTATCCCAGAAGCATTAAGCTTATGGCTCTCGGCGATTCTATAACCGAGGGATTTACCTACAGGGGAGCGTACCGTGTTCCCCTTGCGAATCTTCTGGAAGAAAACGGCTTGTCTCAGTACGTGGATTTTGTTGGTAAAAAGCAGGCCGGAGACTGCTATGACAATCAGCACTGCGGATATACCGGTTATTCGATCGATCCTATATCGGAGGAAGATTCGGTTTCAGGCGGTCGGTCGGGTATTTCTGAAAGAATCGAAGATCTGTTCGGAACATATACTCCGGATGTCGTAATGCTTCAGATAGGCACAAACGACATATTGAGCCTTTACGAGCTTGACAGCGCAGGAGACCGACTTAAAGCCCTTGTTGACAGTATTTTTGAAAAGCTTCCGGACGACGGGATGCTTTACCTTGCAACCATTCCGTATATGAACGCTGAGGATGATACATATATCGACCCTGAGTACTTTACTGTTGAGGATATGGATAAGTATGTTGACGACTACAACGAAAAAGTGAAGGCTTTGGTTGAAGAGGAAAAGGCGGCGGGCAGAAATATAGAACTGGCCGACATCAACAGCGTTTTGACAAAGGAAGACCTTCAGGACGGTATCCATCCTACAAAAGAGGGCTATGAAAAAATGGGCGCTTATTGGTATGATATTATTTCAGGATATGTGACAGGAGAGTAACTGCCGTATGACCGGTGATTGAAGACGCGTTTAATCGGACGGCGGGGTTTTAAAGCAAGAAAATGTTTTATATTGACGCAGATGATTTTTGTTGGATAAACGGCGGCTTCGACGATCCTAAAGACCTGTGTCTTCACGGAAGTGCTGAAGCGGTTATTGGAGATGAAACCTTTAAATATAACTGTACTGTAAGCTCGACGGCGCTTTATCTTCTTAAAAGCCTGACTCAGGATCATATTATATATAAGGAAAACCAGATGCTGCCCTGCTGCGGTCACTCGTTATTCATTAATGATGACAGGAAAACCGTCGAGGTTATAGGATGTTCTAATGGTATAGATTGGTCTGTTATTCATAAAGACGGGGAAATAATGCTTGTTACCGAATCAGGAAATGAGGTTTTTGTTGATTATGAGGATTACAAGCGTCAGGTTTTTGAATTTGCAGATAAGGTAGAAGCGTTTTATAATTCCTGCAAGCCAAAGGATTTATCGGAATGCGACAATTACGATAAAACGGCGTATAAGATTTTCTGGCAGGAGTGGCATTACCGGCGAAATCATGATTATTGAACATGAGATAAATCAGCTATAAAAACAGGAGGAAAAAAGTATGGCAACAGCATTAATTACGGGTTCGGCAAGAGGAATAGGAGCTGCTATTGCGCTTCGTCTTGCAAAGGATGGCTTTAATATTGCTCTTAACGACATCAGTGAGACAATGTTTGAGAATAACGATATAATTGATAAGATAAGAGCCGAGGGTGTTGAGGTAGAAAAATTCATCTGCGACGTTTCAAGCTATTCTCAGGTAGAGGAAACCGTTAAGGCAGTGAAGGCCCGCTTCGGTTCGATAGACGTGCTTGTAAACAATGCAGGTATTACAAGGGACGGTCTTATGGCAAGAATGAGCGAGGAGCAGTACGACAGCGTTATTGCGGTAAATCAGAAAAGCGTATTCAATATGTGCAAGTTTGCCGGAAGCGTTATGATGCGCCAGAAATCCGGAAGGATCATAAATCTTTCTTCGGTTGCGGGAGTTTACGGAAATCCCGGTCAGATGAATTACTCCGCTTCAAAGGCGGCTATCATCGGAATGACCAAGACGGTTGCAAAGGAGCTGGGTTCCAGAGGAATAACCTGCAACGCTGTCGCTCCGGGATTTATCAAAACTCCCATGACCGATAAGCTGACCGACGCTCAGCGGGACGCTATGATCGCACAGATCGCGATGAAGCGTTACGGTGAGGTGGAGGAAATTGCCGGAGTGGTATCCTTCCTGGCTTCAGAGGATGCAAGCTATGTTACGGGACAGGTAATAGAGATTTCCGGCGGACTGTCAATGTGATCCCTGACGGAAGCAGGTGGAAAGGCGGGTTTGTCTTCAAAGCAGTAATCGACAGAATACGCTTTGAACTGCCGAAAATAACAGGTAAGGCAAAGGCCATATAATTTTGCCAATTGCAGAAGAGGAGTGTTTAAATGAGAAGAGTAGTTATTACAGGAATGGGAACGGTCAATCCTTTGGGACAGAGCGTTACTGAATTCTGGGATAATATCAAGGCTAATAAAAACGGTATTTCATATATTGATCAGTTTGATACGGCGGATTTTCCCGTTAAGGTCGTAGGAGCTGTCAAAGACTTTGACAGCAGCAGATATATTGATAAGAAAGAATCAAGAAGAATGGACAGGTTCACCCAGTTTGCGCTGTGCTCTTCAATGCAGGCGCTTGAAATGGCCGGCAGTGATTTCAAGGACGTGAATCCGTTCAGAGCCGGAGTTATTATCGGCGTGGGAATAGGAGGACTGAATCTGACCGAGCATGAGGTCACAAAGTTTAACGAAAAACCCGACAAGATATCTGTTTTCTTTGTTCCTATGATGATAAGCAATATGGCGGCGGGAATGGTTTCCATGAAAACCGGTTTTAAGGGTGACAATTTCTGCACCACTACGGCCTGCTCTTCCGGCACGCACGCGATAGGAGAGGCTTTCCGCAAAATAAAGGATGGATATCTTGACGTTTGTTTATGCGGAGGTGCGGAGGCATGCATCTCAAGATTTTCTCTCGGCGGCTTTAATAATATGAAGGCGCTTTCCAGAGCGGAGAATGTCGAGTCTGCTTCTACGCCTTTTGATCTGAACAGACAGGGTTTTGTTCTGGGCGAAGGTTCCGGAATCCTTTGTCTTGAAGAGCTTGAGCACGCCAAGGCGAGGGGCGCAGATATCATAGCGGAGATAGCCGGTTACGGAGCTACTGACGACGCTTATCATATAACCAGTCCTTCACCTACGGGAGAGGCGGCGGCTTTCGCAATGAAGCACGCTTACGAAGAGGCAGGACTGAAGCCCGACGAGGTTAATTACATAAACGCTCACGGAACCTCCACCGACCTTAACGATAAGTATGAAACTCTTGCGATAAAGCTTGCTTTGGGAGAAGAAGCGGCGAAAAAGACCGTTATCAATTCCACAAAGTCAATGATCGGTCATCTTCTTGGAGCGGCAGGCGGAGTGGAAGCAATCGTTACGGCGCTTTCAGTTCGCGACGGACTTGTTCACAGAACTCTGGGATATAAGACTCCCGACCCGGAATGCGATCTTGACTACTGCGTTGACGGCAACAGAGAGATCGATATTAAAGGCGCTCTTTCCAACTCCCTCGGCTTCGGCGGTCATAACGCCACGATCTGCCTTAAAAAATACGTTGATTAAGGAGAACATATATGGGAAAAATAGGTTTTGATTTTACACAGGAAAATATCGAAAAGCTGGCTGACCTTGTAAGCGAAAAAGGCCTTTCGGAAATCACTATAGAAGAGGACGATTTCAAGTTTACAATAAAGGGTAAAAAATGTCCTCCCCCTCCGCCGGCAATGCCTCCGATGCCTGCAATGCCGATCGCCGCTGTACAGCAGCATGAAACGGCTGCTGCGTCACAGAGCGCAGAAAAGGCGGCCCCCGCAGTTTCAGGCAATCAGGTAAAGGCTCCGATCGTAGGAACGTTCTATGCCGCGCCGTCGCCTAACGACAAGCCGTTTGTGACGGTCGGACAGCAGGTTAAAAAAGGCGATACGATTTTTATTATCGAGTCGATGAAGGTGATGAGCGAGGTACAGAGCGAATTTGACGGAGTTGTCAAAGAGATTCTGGTAAACGACGGAGACTCTCTGGAATTTGACCAGACGGTAATGATAATCGGATAACGGAGGAAATATAATGGCAGTAGTTTTAAACAGAGAGCAGATAATGGAAATAATCCCTCACCGCGATCCGTTTCTGCTTATCGACGAGGTAAACGAACTTGAAGTGGGCAAGAGAGTCGTCGCTACAAAATATATGAAAGAGGAAGATTTCTGGTTTAAGGGACATTTTCCCGGTTATCCCGTAACGCCCGGCGTTCTCATGGTCGAAATGTGCGCTCAGGCGGGAGCTGTGGCGTTGCTTTCTATGCCTGAAAACAAGGGCAAAATAGGTCTTTTCGGTGGAATAAAGGACTGCAAGTTCCGTCAGCAGGTAGTGCCTGGAGATACGCTCAATATCGAAGTCGAGATCATAAAGGTCAAAGGTCCTATCGGTGTAGGAAAAGCGCTTGCCACCGTCAACGGCAAAAAAGCAGTTTCCGCAGAGATAACTTTTGCAATAAAGTAAGAGCGTATATCCACAGACAGCAGGGGGGACTTTTATGGCAAAGCTTGAACGTTCCAGAATGCCGCTGTATATTTCAGCGATGCTTGTATTTTTCGGTATTCTGGGACATACAGTGGGCGCTGTCCTCCATGCTTATGATATGGCGGAATATTATGAAAAGTATTCGCTTGGATATAAAATAGAAAGCTTTATCCTAGACTGGCTGGGACGATGGATATTTGAGTGCATTGAAAACCCCTTGTGGTGTCTGCCAACTGCCGCAGTTCTGTTTCAGCTAGTGTGGCTTATCAATTACATAGTCCGCCGAAGGTCTGCTAAAAAGTATGCAGAACCCGAGCAGCAGGAAAAGTTGGAAAGTAAAGTAAGAACCGTATTGTTTATACTTTCTTTCCTGCCGATAACGTTTATAGTTTTGTATAGCCTGTACTGTATGTCGGGCGGATATAAAGCAGGATTTATTACTACTTATACGGTCTACGGCGCAGAAGCATTTAGAAACGCTTTTTTCTGGTCGTGTCTGGAGTTTACGGTGATACCCGTACTTCCCCTGATGCTGATATGGCAGATATTCTGTATAATTGGTTTCATCCGCAAAAAAAATAAAAATAGTGAGGCATAATATATGTTCAAAAAAGTTCTGATTGCAAACAGAGGCGAGATAGCCGTCCGCATTATCCGTGCCTGCCGTGAGCTTGGCATACATACGGTTGCCGTATATTCAACTGCCGATAAAAACGCTCTTCATGCAAAAATCGCCGACGAGGCGGTCTGTATAGGTCCCGCAGCCAGTAAGGACAGCTATCTTAACGTAAGAGCGATCATATCCGCCTGTGAGATAACTGGGGCGGACGCAATTCATCCCGGTTTTGGTTTTTTATCGGAAAATCCTGCGTTTGCCAGAACCTGCGAGAAGTGCGGGATCACCTTTATAGGTCCCAGAGCGCAAAGCATTGAAATGCTGGGCGACAAGGCTCAGGCAAAGGAAACTATGAAAGAGGCGGGGGTTCCTGTAATAATGGGCTCCGACGGCGCAATTTCAAATATCCACGCCGCCCACACTCTTGCAAACGATCTGGGCTATCCCGTCATGGTCAAGGCTTCGGCAGGAGGCGGCGGAAGGGGTATCAGGATTGTCCGTTCAGATGACGAGCTTGACGCACAGATGACCGCTGCGAAACAGGAGGCTCTTGCCTGCTTCGGCAACGATGAGATATACATAGAAAAATACATTGAAAACCCTAAGCATATTGAAATCCAGATACTTGCGGATAATTACGGGGATGTTATTTATCTCGGCGAGCGTGATTGTTCTATGCAGAGAAGAAATCAGAAGGTTCTGGAGGAGGCTCCGTCACCTATAATGACCGACGAGCTGCGCAGGAAAATGGGTGAGGCGGCGGTAAAGGCGGCTAAGGTATGCGGCTATCGTAATGCCGGAACTATTGAATTTCTGGTGGACGGCAAGGGAAATTTCTATTTTATGGAGATGAATACCCGTATACAGGTGGAGCATCCTATAACCGAGGAGGTTACCGGAATCGATCTTGTAAAGCAGCAGATTCTTATTGCTTCCGGAGAGCGTCTGGCGATAAGACAGGAGGATGTAAAAATAAGCGGTCATGCGATAGAGTGCAGAATAAACGCAGAGAATCCGGCGCTGGGCTTCAGACCGTCGCCGGGTGTGATCCAGTCACTGCACATTCCGGGAGGACCCGGGATAAGAGTTGACAGTGCGGTTTATCAGGGGTATGAGATATCCCCTTACTACGACAGCATGATAGGAAAGCTTATCGTTCACGGTGCGACCCGCGAGGAGGCTATTGCGAAAATGACGTGGGCGTTGTCGGAATTTATTGTTGACGGAGTTGCTACCAATATAGATTTTCAGCTGAAGCTTATTCGCACGGAAGCTTTTTTAAAGGGCGATTATGATAACGGTTATCTTAATCGGACGGAAATTTTATAGAAAGGGGACAGTTTAAATGCTGGAGGATTTGTTTTCAGTGGTAAAAACCCGTTTTAACGGCGGAGAAGGAAAACCCGACGCTGTTAAGAAGAGCAAAACGGATATTCCGAAGGGGCTGCTGTTTAAATGTCCCAGATGTGCAAGCGTTACGTTCATCGAAGATTTTCAGAATAACGGTAAGGTTTGTCCTAACTGCAATTATCATTCCCGTCTGACGTCGCGGGAAAGGCTGGATATTACTATAGACAAGGACAGTCTGGAGGAATTCGACGCGCAGATGATATCCAAAAACCCTATTGATTTTCCGGATTACGAGGAAAAACAGAGAGCCCTCAGGGAGAAAACGGGTCTGAAAGACGCTGTTATCACGGGAAGAGCTAAAATCAGGGGCGAGGACATAGTTATTATAGTAATGGACTCGAATTTTATGATGGCATCAATGGGCAGCGTTGTCGGCGAGAAGATCACCAGGGCGTTCGAATATGCCACGGAAAACCGATTGCCCGTAATTGCGTTTACGGCATCGGGAGGAGCAAGAATGCAGGAGGGCATAGTTTCCCTTATGCAGATGGCGAAAACCAGCGGAGCGGTGGCTCGTCATAACGAGGCGGGACTGCTTTATATTACTGTTATGACCGATCCGACTACGGGCGGAGTGACGGCTTCCTTCGCGTCGCTGGGAGACATAATTATCGCTGAACCCAAGGTGCTTATAGGCTTTGCTGGCAGAAGAGTAATCGAGGGCACTATAAAACAGAAGCTGCCGGACGAATTTCAGTCCGCAGAGTTTATGCTTGAATCGGGCTTTGTAGATATGATTGTGGAGCGTAAGAAAATGAGAAGAACTCTCGCACATCTTCTTAAGCTTCATAATACTAAGGAGGGCGGAACATATGAGTAATCTTACAGCCAGCCAGAGGCTTGACATAATACGTCATAAGGGCAGGCCGACGGTAAGGGATTATATTCCGCTCATATTCGACGATTTTTATGAAATGCACGGCGATCGTTATTATGGCGACGACGGAGCGATCATGGGCGGGGTGTGCCGCTTCAAGGGTATGCCCGTTACCGTTATTGCCCAGGTAAAGGGAAGAAACCTTGAGGAAAATAAGGAATGTAATTTCGGAATGCCGCATCCCGAGGGCTACAGAAAGGCTCTCAGGCTTGCTAAGCAGGCGGAGAAGTTTCACAGACCGGTAATATGCCTTGTGGATACGTCGGGAGCATTCTGCGGCGTAGAGGCTGAAAAGCGAGGACAGGGAGAGGCTATCGCAAGAAGCATTATGGAGTTCATGACTCTGAAAACTCCTGTGATTTCGATTGTACTTGGCGAGGGCGGCTCGGGAGGAGCGCTTGCTATGGGCGTGTGCGATGAGCTTGCTATGCTTGAAAATGCAATATACTCGGTAATATCGCCCAGAGGTTTCGCTTCTATTCTGTGGAAGGACGCGTCAAGAGAGCGTGAAGCCTGCGATATTATGAAAATAACCGCAGAGGACCTTCAGCGGCTGAAGGTTTGCGATTATATTATTTCCGAACCCGCCGGAGGAGCCCATAACGACTGCGAGCAGACTGCCGAAAATATATCCGATTATATTTACGAGGCGCTGCAAAGAAAATTGAAAAAAGGGCTTGACGAATTGCTAAATGAACGTTATAATAAGTTTAGGATAGTTGGCGATTTTCAAGAGAATGGCAGCTCGCCTAATTAAAGGAATCATAGCTGTTGTTCGGCTCAACTATTATAAGGCATCATAGGCTTGCTGTGCTGCCGCATATTCTCAGTAGAATGGAGGGTGCTTTTAGTGGTATTTGAAAAGGTTCGTGATATCGTTGTAGATCAGCTTGACGCCGATGAAAATGATGTTACTATGGAATCATCGATCGTTGACGACCTGGGTGCAGATTCGCTTGACGTTGTTGACCTTGTTATGTCGATCGAAGAGGAGTTTGATGTTGAAATTCCTGATGAAGAGGTTGAAAACATCAAAACTGTCGGAGATATTGTAAAATATATCGAGTCAGCTTCAAACGAGGATTAATTTCGTAAGTTTGTGAGAACCTTTCCGTTTTTAAGCGGAAGGGTTCTTTTTTTAGTATTTACAGAATGTTAACAAGGATGCTGGCTTTTAATTTGTATTATAAATGAAAAGCTTTTCAAACAAAGATGACGTATTACATAAGAGGGGGGAGCGGATCACGACACATAAGGATGTGGAAAGGGCCTTTGGAATGTATTCCGATATGGTATACAGGATAAGCTTTATGTATTTTAAAGGAAATCAGCATGATATAGAGGATGCCGTATCCGCTGTATTTTTAAAGTATATGGAGCACGGCACGTTTTTTGAAAGTCCGGAGCATGAAAAGGCGTGGCTTATTGTAACGGCGCAGAACCTTTGCAGAAATACTTTAAAGCATTGGTGGAGGAGAAAAGCCGCAGATTTCAAGGAATGCGAAAGGATAATGGAGAGAACAGCGGATTTTGAAATCAGCGAAACAATGGAAGCGGTGCTCGCACTGCCGGAAAAATTCAGAAACGCCGTTTATCTTCATTATTATGAGGGATATTCGGCGGCGGAGATAGGCAGGATGTATTATGTAAGCGAAAGCACCGTACATAGCTGGCTGCATAAGGGCAGAAAAAGATTAAAGAAAATGCTCGGATCAGACTGTGAACAAAAAGTGTAATACGGTACTTATTAAAAAGTTTTTCAGGAGAGTTTTTACAAGCGTATGACAGCAAGGCGGAAAGCGAGGTCGGGGCAATGATTGATAAAATTATAGAAACAGAAAAAAAAGATCTTGTAAAGGCTGAATTTGAAAGGATAAGAATGCCTGATGAATCAAAGGAAAGGATTTTGAAACAGCTGCTGGCAGACCAAAAAGAAAGAGAAGCAATGCCTGAGAATGCTGTAAAGGCGGAAGCGGCGGAGGGAGCAAAGATAAGCGGTTCAAGATCATTTGCTTCCATAGCGGCAGCAGCGGTGATATGTATTATAGGATTATGGGCGCTGGTTTTTTTCGACGGAAGAATAAAGAGCGATGAAAATGAAGATCCGCCGGCGGCAGTTGACCCAAGGGCGGAAAGCTCTGCAGCAGACAGCTCCGGTCAGTTCGGCTGGTCGGTAGATCTGGAAAATAACCTGGCAAATCCATTGCCGGGTGCGGTTCGCGTAGATTTTATGATTGAGGACAGCCTGTCGGAAAATAATATGTTTTTGGAATATATAGAAGATATATGTATATATGACGATGAAACATATGTTATGTACTGCGCAGCAAGTAAGGATAGTTTTATAAACGCGATCTTTATCGGCAGGCTGGACGAAAGCGCCGAGGAAATAATTCCTGTTTTCAGCACAAGCATGAGTCATACGGAAAATGATAAAATGTATGGCCTGAACGGCGGATTTACTGATAGCTTGTATGGCCTGAACGGCGGATTTACTGATGGCGGAGCATATCTGAACTGCGGCGGAAAGCTGTACGGATACAACTTCAGCACAAAACAAAGCAGATATTATATTGATCTGAATGACAACTCAGCTTTAGAGTCGGGAGAGTATTACCGTTCTTTTGCACAGATAGAAACGGATACCGTGTATCTGTTGAGCTCAGGCCAATCGGTAAACGAGTATTTATATCAGGTGAATTCAGACGGAACTATAGTAAGGTATGATATCGTTACCGAAAGCGGCGATAATGTTGATGAAAACACTATTATTAATATTAATACAGATGCTGATGGCGGGCTGCTTTATGATGTGACTTTCTACGATGATGACGGCGAGATGTCGGGCGTGGAGTTTGGCTATTTTAATTTGACCGACAATGAAAAATGTATCATGACGCCGATTAAAGAATTTACTGTCGGGCAGGGACAGGTGGTATGCGCTCTTGAGGATACCGACGATTCTGGAAATATCTATTACACGGTAACGAAAGATGACCGCATAAGTCTTGTAAGATTAAACAGAGAGGGTCAGGAAACGGAGATTTTCAGTGAGGCGATTCCAGAAGAGGATGAGGGCACATATACAGGCTGTAGTTTCTATGTATCAGAAAACGGCGAATATTTTGTGCGTCAGAAATACAGCTATTACACATCGGAATACACCTTTGTTTATATGAGCAGCAATACTGCGTTATATGATATGGATACAAATGCGAAATTAGCCGAATGGAATATTGAAAACCCCGAAAACTACGGTCTTGAACCAAGAATGATTCCAGTTATAACAAACCGGAAGGCGTTATTTTATCATTTTGGAACTGTATCCGATTGGACATATGTCTATGAATATACATTTTCCGAAGACGCACAAGCTGACGGAGAAGCCGGCTGAAAAATTATCAATTAAAATAAAAAGGCTGCCGCAGTTTACTGAACCGAACCAATATGTACGGACAGTACAAAAAAGCCCCTATGGTTAATTAAATTAAGCATTGAACTGACTTCGTAACTCAAACGGAGTCAGTTTTGATTTAAGTTGGATACGCTGATGATTATAGAAAAAATATAATCATCAATAAGTTTACGAGCTTCATCGAACGTCTTGAGCTTTACTCTATTAATACACTCTGTCTTTAGAATGGAAAAGAAATTTTCAGCTAAAGCACAATATTTGCTACTTGATATTCAATAGATAACTCCACTTCCTTTTTGTGAGCAAGAGAAAATCCCGTATTAATATGTTTTCTATTTCTAATCGCTTATATATCTGTAACTTCTTGATATAAAAAATCCCCCTATGGTAGTTTCCTTTATTCCACCATAGAGGGTATCTTTTTCTATTTTCCGTTTTTTACAGACTTGTCCATAGCCTACCTCTTTAGAAACAAAGAGATGTTAAGGACTTTGTCATTAACAATCACAAGGACTCCGTCCACCGATTCTACAAGCTTTTTATTTTAGAACCTGTCTTAGATTATCAGCCAGAAATGGCAGAATTGATGTCATCTCTCATACGGATAGCTTCTCGTCTTGCGGCGGCTGCAAAATCCTTTTCGTCACAGCCTTCTTTTTTGTATGCACACATAATTCCACGAGAAGAATTGATGATAGCACCAATGCCGTTTGAATCAAATGCAGGAGCAACATCTTTTGCACCGCCACCCTGAGCACCATAGCCAGGTACAAGGAAGAATGTGTGAGGCATAGACTTTCTCAATTCGCCGAGCTGTGTAGGGTATGTTGCACCTACAACAGAGCCTACTGCTGAATATCCATATTTACCGACAAGCTCTGAGCCCCAGTTTTCGCACATTTCGCCCATAGTTGCATATACAGACTTGCCGTCTGCAAACTCTCTGTCTTGAAGTTCGCCTGATGATGGATTAGATGTTTTGACAAGTACGAAAATTCCCTTGTCAGAATCTTCACAAATCTTGAGCAATGGCTTAATGCCGTCTGTTCCGAGATAACCATTAACAGTAAGTGCGTCTGCACCAAAAGCCTCAAACTTAACACCCTCAACATCTGTTTTGCCAAGGTGAGCAGTTGCATAAGCCTCCATAGTTGTGCCTATGTCGTTTCTCTTGCCGTCTGTAATTACGAACATACCTTTTTCTTTAGCATATGAGATAGTTTCATATAGAGCCTTAACACCATAGAAACCATACATTTCATAGTAAGCTGCCTGTGGCTTTATAGCAGGAACTATATCGCAAAGAGCATCAATAAGAGCCTTGTTGAATGTGAGGAGAGCATCTGCTGCACCCTCAAGATTCTTGCCATATTTTGCGTAGGATTCCTCTTTAATGTATACAGGAATATAATCAAGCTTTGGGTCAAGTCCTGCTACTGTCGGATTTTTAGTTTCAATAATTTTAGCGATAAGTCTGTCAAATGACATTGTAATCAGCCTCCGTTTAATTTTATTCTGCAGTGTATACTATTCTGCCACCACAAATTGTATATTTAACACGAGATTTAAGAGTTTTACCCTTAAATGGTGTGTTTTTTGATTTTCCGTGCAGTTTATTTTCATCAACTACCCATTCTTCATCAGAGTCAAAGAGCATAATATCAGCAGGTGAACCAACTGTTAGTGAGCCAGCATTTATTCCAAGAATTTCTGCAGGGGTTGTTGACATAAGCTTTATAAGCTTTTCGAGCGACATAATACCAGTGCTTACAAGAGCGGTATATGAAGCCGAGAAAGAAGTTTCCATACCAATACTTCCGTTAGGTGACTTCTCAAAATCAGCTTTTTCTTCTGGAGTATGTGGTGCATGGTCTGTTGAGATTGCATCGAGAGTACCATCAAGAAGTCCGTCTATGATAGCTTGCCTGTCTGTTTCTGTTCTAAGAGGAGGGTTCATTCTGAAATCTGCATCACGCTTGAGAAGTTCATTTTCTGTAAAGGTAAAGTAATGTGGGCAGGTTTCTGCGGTAACACGAACACCACGAGCCTTTGCATCACGAACAAGTGCAACAGAAGTAGCTGTGCTGACATGGCATATATGAATAGCAGTTCCATATGCAGCAGCTATTGCAATTTCTCTTGCTGTACCAGTATCCTCAGCGGCGGCAGGTATGCCTTTTATACCAAGAAGTTTAGAAACCTTGCCTTCGTTAATTTTTCCGCCGTCTGCAAGAAATAAATCTTCGCAGTGTGCAGTAACTGTAAGACCAAGCTCATCAGCAAGTTGCATAGCCTCTGCCATAAATTTTGTATTTACAACAGGTCTGCCATCATCAGAGAGAGCAATAATTCCCGCCTCTTTAAGTGCAGGAATATCAGTCATTTCCTCACTTTTTAAGCCCTTAGTAATCGCTCCTACAACATAAACTCTTGCATCTGCATTTTTTGCTTTATCAAGAATATACTTTACAGTTTCTGGAGTATCAACAGCAGGCTTTGTGTTTGGCATGGCAAGTAAGCTTGTTACACCACCAGCCGCTGCACTTTTACACCCAGTCATAATATCTTCTTTATCAGTAAAGCCTGGGTCACGAAGATGTACATGCATATCTACAAGACCTGGAGCGGCATAAAGACCTGAACCATCAATGGTTTTGCAATCGACAGTAAGATTTTTACCAAGCTTTGATATAACGCCGTCCTCAATCATAATATCGCTTATGCAGTTAAGGGATTGTGAAGGGTCGATGATATGCACATTTTTAATGAGCAGTTTATCCATTGGAAATCAAACCTTTCTTGAAATTTTATCAGCCAAGCTGATATAAGTTTATTTCTTCTCGGAATTATTGATTTCATCTGTTGTCTGCTGTGCCTTAGTCTGTGACTGTGAAAGGCTTTCAGGGTCGTTTTTTCCGAAAAGTTTTTCAAAGCGAGATTCTGTTTTTAGAGCAGGAATTGTGCTTTGAGGGGTTCTGTTGTGAACATTTTCTTCATCATTTTGAATAGGCTTTTCAAAAACAACGCTATCATCTTTTGACTCGTTATTAGCATTGGTTTGTTTATTGTCGGAGTTCTCGTTATTTTCTGTTGAATTTTTAACACCAAAGAGCTTTTCAAAACGGGATTCTGTTTTATCAAGGCTTTCGCTGTTTTCAGAAGATGAATCGTTTTTGCCAAAAAGTTTTTCGTATCTTGAAGATATATCACTTTCTGTTGTAGTTTCCTTTATTGGAGCAGATGGAGCTTTTTTAACAGGCTCTGCAGGATTAGCAGTAGGCTGTGGCTTTTCAACGGGTTCTACAGGCGCAACAATAGGCTGTGGCTTTTCAACAAGCTTTGCAGGTGCAATTACTGGCTTTGGAGTATTGTCGATAGGCTTAGTGCTTGCATTTATTGTATTTTCATGCTCAAAAGCATCTTCATCAATTTCAGGAACAACAGCCTTTTTAATTCTTCCGAGGAAGCTTTTTAAAGACTTATCTTTAGTGTCATGAGTATCAGGTTCGGTAATTTCAGGCTTTTTATCCTCAACTACTGGAGCAGACTCAATTTTTTCAGAGGTTTCTTCCTCGATTGGTTTAATATCATTCTTAGTCTTTGGAACGGTAAAGGTTTCAGTTGTAAGCTGAATACCAGCTTGCTCAGGCGTTTTAGAAACACCAGTTGTTATATAATCCACTGTTCCAGGAGGATTATATTTAGGTGCTTTTGGAAGATTTGGATTTACTTTAGTTTGCTCATCATTTGAATTATAAATCTCAATTTTCTCTATCGTTGGTTGTGCATCAAATAGTGCAAAATCATCAAACTTATAAGCACTTTCTTCTGAAACAGCTTTTTCTTCTATTTTTGTTTCAGTCTTTTTATCATCTGTTTTTGACTCAGAATTTTTTTCGTACTTAGGTTCAATAGATGTTACATCTTTTTTTGATTCGAGCTTAGGTTTGTCAGGTTTCTTAGAATCCTTTTTTTTATCTTGCTTTTTAGGCTTCTGTTTTTTGTCTGACTTTTCGGCTTTTTTACCATCTTTTTTCTTTGACTTGTCTTCGGCCTTATTCTTTGTTTCAGAATTTTTCTTTTCAGGTTTTTGCTCTGAAATATTATTATTTTCAATTTCGGCTAAAAGTTTCTTTTTCTTGCGAGAGCGACTTATAAGAACTGAAATCAAAACTATGAAAAGAACTATACATACACCAGCAGTAGTATAAATGAGAATCATCATATTTTTGATTTCGTCCTCATTTGTATCTGCTTTAACAGGTGGCTTAATATCTGTAAAGGAAACGCTTTTCATAACAGCTTCAAGAATTTCTTTTTGTTGGTCGCTGAGGTCTTTTGCACGAGTTTGAAGTGTAATGGTAATTTTCTGACCATTTACAACAGTATAATTTTGAATACCAGCAATATCATCGCCATCTTCTGTTGAATGATAATTTAAGCTAAGATATAGAACATCACCATATTTTTTCTGTGTGCAAGAGGTGTATTCTTTTTGTTTTGTAAGAGAGTTTGTAATTTCAATTAAATCCTTGTCAGAAAGTTCTGTGAAGTTATTTATTGTTTTACTGTCCTCATCTTGTGTCATAGTTACAGTTATATCATAGGCAAAATCCTCTGGAGAAGCTTTGAGATACATATTAGATTTTTTAAGAGATGCAACAGCTTCTTCTGCGGTCATCTTAAAAAGCTCAAGGGCTTTTTCGTTTTGCTCACCACTTCTCAAGATTGCATAAACATCATTTGGGAGAGCAATATTCATTTTAAGTGCGTCAAGCTTATAATTGATAAGGGGAATTTCGCTTTTGTCACTTCTTTTAGAGGTTTCTTTTGAGCTTTCTTGTTTGCTTGGCTCTTGGCTTGATTCTACAACACTTGGTTCAGAGCTTGGCTCTTGACTCGATTCTTCAACACTTGGTTCAGAGCTTGGCTCTTGGCTTGGTTCTTCAACACTTGGTTCAGAGCTTGGCTCTTGACTCGGTTCTTCAACGCTTGGTTCAGAGCTTGGCTCTTGGCTTGGCTCTTCAACACTTGGTTCAGAGCTTGGCTCTTGGCTTGGCTCTTCATATGGATTATTTATAGGAACAAAATATCCATAGGAGTTAAGGTCATAATATATTCTTGTGCCGTCTTCATCATCAATATACGCATATCCCAATGCATCATATCTAATATTATCTTGTACATATTGGTTGTAACCTGTTTGCGGGTCGGTTTCACCAGGAATAGCCATTACGGCAGAAGAAAATACGCACGAGGCCGCCAAAAGTGCAGCTAAAATAGCCGTAAAACGCTTCATAACAATTACCTCCGTTTTTAGTTCATATGCACGCTTAGACATATGTAGGTCGTTTTATAGTATAATGTGGCTGTGGATTTTTTATATAATTAGCCGATTATATTATCATTATACTTTATATTGTCGAAAAACACAAGTAGCGGATAAATCTGTTTATTTTGTTTTAGGATAATAGTTAAGAGATTTAGCTCTTTACGGAGAGCGACCAAAGACTCTGCTTTTAAAAAAGCTTGAGCAAAACTTTTACCTATCTTAGGTAAGTAAATCTAATCCACATAAAAAGGACACAACTCATAATCTGAGCTGTATCCTTTATTTATACTTAATTTATTTAACTTAGAAAAGTGTTGTTGAGAGGTATCTCTCGCCTGTATCCGGAAGAAGAACTACAATATTCTTGCCCTTATTCTCAGGACGCTTTGCAAGAACTGTTGCAGCGTGAATTGCAGCACCTGATGAAATACCCACAAGAAGTCCATCACTCTTTGCTACTGCTCTTGCACCCTCAAAAGCATCGTCATTAGAAACCTTTATAATCTCATCAACTATATCAAGATTCATTACGCCAGGAACAAAGCCTGCTCCAATACCCTGAATCTTATGTGGACCTGCCTTTCCGCCCGAAAGAACTGGTGATGATTCAGGTTCAACAGCAACAATCTTAACATTAGGATTCTTAGCCTTGAGAGCCTCGCCATTACCTGTTATAGTACCACCTGTTCCAACACCTGCAACAAAAATATCAACCTTGCCATCAGTATCTCTCCAGATTTCTTCAGCAGTAGTCTTTTTGTGAATTTCTGGATTAGCCTCATTTTCAAACTGCTGTGGAATTATAGCGTTTCCATATTCCTCAACAAGTGCATTAGCCTTTGCAATAGCACCCTTCATACCCTCTGCACCAGGGGTCAACACAACCTCAGCACCAAGTGCTGAAACAATCTTTCTACGCTCAATACTCATTGTTTCAGGCATTGTAAGAATAAGTCTTAAACCCTTTGAAGCAGCAACAAACGCAAGTCCAATGCCCGTATTACCACTTGTAGGCTCAATAATAACAGTATCCTTGTTAATCTTGCCATTAGCAATGCCTTTTTCAATCATAGCATAAGCAACTCTGTCCTTAACGCTTCCGAGAGGGTTAAAATACTCAAGCTTTGCAATAATCTTAGCATCAAGATTATTATTAGCTTCATAGTTTGTGATTTCTAGTAAAGGTGTATTTCCAATAAGGTCTGTAAGTTTAGTAGCAATTTTTGACATAATATCTATCTCCTCTAATAATATATTTTTATTTAATTCAGATTATGATTAGGGATTATACGCGGCAACATCGAAAGTCGATATAAAGCATCTTTTCTATTCTCCTGTATTCCTATCTTTTTAGTATGTTTTACTGTGATTACATTATATGACGATTCAAACTATTTGTCAATAGCTTTTATTTATATTTTTAAAACTTTCTAAAAAAGCGGAAATCCATATTTTTATAAAGGATTTCCGCTTTAACTTTTATCATTATGTGAGTTTGATAATAACCTTTAGCTCATAATAATCTTGAAAAAGATTGGGCAAAATTTTAAATTGTCTTAGAAAATCTCTCAATTATTCTTCCTCATCATCAGAAAGCTCCTGATTATAGAATAGCCAGCTATTCTTTCCTTTATGCTTTATCGAGAAAAGTGCTATCTTAGAATTACTATAAAGCTCATCAAAGTTAGCCCCATCGTGTGGATAAATTGAAATTCCAACACTTCCAGAAACTGAAATAAGATTATCTCCAGACTCAAAGTCCTGTTTTAAGATATTACAAATACTTTCAGCTCTCTTTGGAAGAATATCATTACTCTCTAAACATTTTATAAAGATAACGAATTGGTCTCTGCCTACTCTGCCGATAAGGTCATATTCTCTGAAAAGTTTTTTGAGTCTTTTTGTTATATCCTTGAGAACAGCATCAGCAAAAATCTGTCCCATTTGGTCATAAACATTTTTGAAATTATCTATATCAACAATCATAAAGGCATGTATGCCTCTTTCGCCTTCTACAGTCTGTAAGAAATCATCAATTTCATATTTAAGATTATCTTTATTAAGCAGTTGAGTCAGAAAATCGTGTTTAAGCATATTTTTCATATTCTGATGCTCACGCCTTTCATCATCAATATCGCTTTCAAAGCCGATAACTGAATCTGGCAAACCTTGTTCATTAAAAATGCAAGTAAATCTCAGCTTGCTCCAACGATAGTTGTCGCTTATAGATTTTTTTATAATTCTTACAAAACACTCTGCATCATGATAACCAGCTCTTACAGCTAAAAGCTTATTAAGATATTTCTGTCTGTCCTCTGGATAAATAAACTCGCAATTTTTAATATATTCTATTGGATTTTCTGTTGGAGGCTCTATGCCATATATTTCCTTGAAAGAATCTGAAAACCACACTGCATCATTACTAAGTTGCCAACGAAACAGAACGAACTTCATATCCTTGAAAATTTCACTATACATATTTGTTGTAAGTGCAAGCTCATATTTTTCGTGGCAAATCATAGGAGCTTTTGGCATAGTCTTTGTAAGTTCTCTTTCCATTCTAAAAGCATCTAAATTCAGTAACTTAGAGCTATGATATGCAAATTTATTGCATCCAAACTTTTTAACAGTTTCTATTATCGCAGAACTCAGATTATATGGAAGTATAATAGAAACTCCACTTGATGTAAAATAATCAAAAACAAATTTAAGCAATTTATTAGGATAATAACCATCAATAATTCCACTTATAAAGCTTGCTGAGAAAGATACCGAATCAAAAAGCTTTTCACTAAAACACTTTATATTGATATACTCTAAACCAAAGCCAAATAGACCAAGCTTAAAACCAAATGAACGAATCGCTGATGAGAAATTGACAAGTTCCCTATGGCTCATAGTGTTCAGCATATCTTGTGTTATGTTTATAGTTATATTCCTACAATTTAATTGATGTTCAGAAAGAAAATTCTCGATATTTTTTAAAAGAACAGGTGCATCTATGCCTTTAAACATAGTATAAAGTGATATTTCAGGCAATATATCACAATCCTTTTGAAGCTCATATAATCCAAGCAAAAGGCGTTTAATACTATTCAAACCAAGAACTGTTATATTATCAGCAACAGATACCATTTCACAAAGCTCATTAAATGTATATGTAATATCCGTACTTGGCAATTCCAGATAATCATAAGAAATAATACTCTCTGTTTCAGAATCTATTAATGGAGAAAATACTCTTTTAAAGTCATAAATATTAACACGCTCTTCATTAGAAATAAGCGAAAGTGAGGGCTTTTCTTGAAAGGATTTTCGCATCTCTTTATTATAGAAAAGATACATATCCTTGCCACGAAGCTTTGACATCTCTGTTGCAAAATCAGCATTATTCATAAGTTCAGTAAAGTTTGTTCCATCATTAGGATACTGTGCAACACCTATGCTTACCGAAATATTATGCTTGCTCAATAAATAATCGAATGACATATGCATAGATTTATAAAGTCCTTCGACCGCATTCAAGAGTTCTTTTACATCAAGGCAATCACGCAAGAAAATCACAAAATTATCTGAACCAATTCTTGCAATTAATGAATTGGTTTCAAAATGCTCCTTTAATTTTTCAGCAACCTTACAGAGAACTTCATCTCCAAAAGTAGTATTTGTAGCAGAATTTAAAGCCTTAAAATCATCTATATCTATATTTATCAATATATGCATACCATCTTTGCCAGAATGCGTAAGATAATCATCAACAGCTTTTCTTAGATAGTTCACATTCCAAAGACCTGTAAGATTATCGTGCTGAACATTATAGCGGTCATCTCCGTTTTTAGAGTTTTTCTCACTGATTTTAGATGCACAACAATATAGCTTTCTAAGCTTACCGTCCTCACAGAAAGGAATTACTATACAACGATACCAACGATAGGCTTTTTTTCCTATAATAAATCTGCCATCAAATTCAAGCTTTTCTTTTCCCTTATCAACAGCCCTCTGCACATTGCTAAGACGAAAAATTTTCTTAAAAGCGACCACATCATCAGCATGACAAGATGATGACATCATAGTTACAGCCTCGGTATAATTTTTAGGAAAATAATTATACATCTTTTCCCAATTGCCCTTACGAACATAAAAATTATCATGCTTTAAATCGCATTCAAATACAATGTCATTTATTCTATAAAAGATTTGGCAATCTCTTTCATGAGTTTCTTTTGCTACCTGTTTCTGACGATCTAAAGCCTTTATAAGCTCTTCTCTGCCCATATTAGCATAAATACTCATAGCAGTATCACTAAAGTTGCGTTTGGTCATATTATCGGCTGCTTTAAGAGAGCCTTTCGTTTGATTATTTTTATCAATATGGGCTTTATCTGCATATATTCTCGCAAGCTCTTCAAACTGCGGAAGAACAAGATTAAAGCATTCCATAAGCTTTTCGGAAAACGCACCACATGCACCATTTTTAATCATTTCTACGGCTTGTTTATGCGGTATTCCAGCTTTGTATGGTCTATCACTGGTCAAGGCATCATAACAGTCCGCAACAGAAACAACCTGTGCACAGATTGGAATGTCATCTCCTTGCAAGCCATCAGGATAACCCATTCCGTCCCATTTCTCATGATGATAACGGCAAATATTATAACAGTACTGAAAATATTCATTTTTTTCCTGCAAATCAAGTAAATTAAGAATCTCACAGCCCTTTGTTGTATGCTCTTTCATTATGCGAAATTCATCATATGTAAGTCGTCTTGGCGCAAGAAGTATTGCATCTGGAATAGCTATCTTACCTATATCATGAGTTGATGATGCTGAAACTATAAGATTAATTTTGCTTTCAGTAAGATTATATTCCGGGCATCTTTCAGCAACAACACGCAAAAGAATTTCAGTAAACTTGCGTATTCTATGAACATGCTTTCCGCTTTCAACATCACGATATTCAATAACAGTGCTAAGAGTATCAAGCATAGTATTATTCATATTATTAATAGTACTCTGCTGTTGATGAATTTTTTCATTCTGTTGCATTAAATAAGTTGCCTGCTTTTTCAAGAGTGTTTCAAGCTTATTTTTCTGCTCATAAAGCTCAACCAGATTATCAATTCGCCTTAAGACCGCATGAGGGTCAAATGGTTTCTCAATAATATCACAAGCGCCATATTCATGTCCGTTAAACAATGATTCATCATTAAATTCTGCACTCATAAGAACTGTTGGAATAATATTTGTTATACCAAAATCCTTTAGTTCTCTTAGCGTTTCTACACCATCTTTTTTTGGCATAATCATATCAAGCAAAATAACAGCTATTTTATCATTGTTTTCATCAGCAATAGCTACTGCATCATAACCATTATCAGCCTCTAAAATTCTATACTTATCTTTGAAGAGTTCTGAAAGAATAGCTCTATTCATTTCTATATCATCAACAATCAAAATAGTATCTCGATTTGCCATTATCTCACCACCTTATATATTAAAGTTTTCGATAAAATCTATTATATTAGAATAATCATCTTTTAGTTTTTCAAAGAGAATTATTGCATCACTTACACTATTATTTTTTATTTTTTTAAGTAACTCACGAGAATCATTATATAAATCAGTAAAGCTAAGATTTCCAACAATAGCCATAAAAGTTATGAGCAAATTTTGCGATTGCCACAATTTATCGGTCTTAAATGAATTTATAAAATTAGTATAAGTATTATCTTCAGGAAATGAATTAAAATACTTTAAATACAATTCTTCGTTTTCTGAAAATCTTTCAAGAGCCATATCAATATCAATATTATTCTCTCTAAAGAAAGCTTTATTTTCTTTGGTCACAAAAAAGACCTCCTACTTTATTCTACAATATATTATACATAAAAAATCAAAGTTTGTATAGTCTTTTTTATGCAAATACTTCCAAATATTTTTCTAAAAAGATATTAATCTCTAAATTTTGCTATTCTTAAAATTTTCAACATAATAAAATCCTCGTTGCCTTATTTGCATTAAAGTAGTATAATAATTTATATTATCAATAAATTGGAGAGTATTGAAATGAAACTTTTATCAATAGAAAGCTCTTGCGACGAAACAGCCGCAGCCGTTGTTGAAGATGGCAGAAAAATTATTTCTTCGGTAGTTTCTTCGCAGGTTGAGGAGCATAAAAAATATGGTGGTGTTGTTCCTGAGATAGCCTCTCGCCGGCACTGCGAAAATATAAATGGTGTTGTCGAAAAGGCTCTTGCTGATGCAAATTTATCACTTAATGAGCTTGATGGCATTGCTGTAACGCACGCACCTGGTTTAATCGGCGCTTTACTTGTCGGAGTAAATTTTGCAAAAGGCTTATCTTTTGCAACAGGACTTCCGCTTATACCTGTGCATCATCTCCGCTCACATATCGCAGCTAATTACCTTGCTCACGAAAAACTCAAGCCACCTTTTCTCTGCCTTGTCGTTTCTGGTGGACATAGCCATATAGTTGAGGTTATCGACTACACTACGCTTAGAATTGTTGGTAAAACTCGTGATGATGCCGCTGGAGAAGCATTTGACAAGGCTGCTCGTACAATGGGTATGCCTTATCCTGGCGGTATTCACCTTGATAAGAAAGCTGAAAACGGAAATCCTCTCAGCTTTAAGCTTCCACACCCTCATGTTGACGGTTCTCCTTATGATTTCAGTTTTTCCGGCTTAAAAACCGCTGTAATAAATCTTATCCACAATGCTGAACAAAAGGGCGAAATACTTTCAGTTGAGGATTTGAGTGCATCTTTCAGAAAGGCTGTTACTGATTGCTTGATTGAAAATTTCATCAAAGCCGCAACAGACCTCGGCTACAATAAGCTTGTTATGGCTGGCGGAGTTTCAGCAAACTCACTTCTTAGACGCAGACTTCAAGAGGAATGTGAAAAGCGTAGTTGGGAATATTATTATCCACCACTAAATCTTTGCGGAGATAATGGTGCAATGGTCGGTGCTCAAGGATATTATGAATTTCTTGCTGGTCATACCGCTGGTATGGAGCTTAATGCACGAGCAACTATGAGCATAGATTATTAAATTTTCGGAAAAATCACAACAAAATTTGCAGTTTTTTTCACGACATTGGGTCAAAAACTCAATGTCGTGTTATTTTTCTTGAATTTTTACATAATATATGTTAGTATATATTAAATTTAAAAATGAAGGAGTGTTTTGTTATGAATTATGAGCCTTTAGCTAAACTATATTATAAAGATAAATCAGTATATACTAAAATCTATAATGAACGCTTCAACAATGAATTTTCATATCATCTCCCCTTTGAAATAAGTGGCAATAAAGCTTTTTTCATTATTGACTATCAAATATCAAGAAAAATAGAAGAAATTTATTATATAAGCAGGCAACTTGATGATATTTTAAACCAACTTCCTCCCATAGCTTTTAAATACTATATAAATAAAAATCTTATAGATGAAATAATGTTAACCAATGACATTGAAGGCGTTTATAGCACACGAAAAGAAATTAGCCAAATAATTGAAATGCCAGATAACAGCACTAAAAAAGTCAGGTTAATGGGTCTTGTAAAAAAATATCAAAAACTTATAAATGGTGAAAAAATTCCTCTCTCAAGCTGCAATGATCTACGACTTTTGTTTGATGAAATCGTTCTTAACGAAATTGAGGAAGATGAAAAACCAGATGGAGAAATTTTTAGAACGGGGTCAGTTTCTGTATGTACAGCGACAGATAAAGAAAAACATCGTGGATTATATCCAGAAAAAAAATTGATTGATTTTTTGAATAAATCTCTTGATTTTTTAACTAATGAAAATAATGTTGGTCCACTTGTTAAAATAGCGGTGTTTCATTATTTATTTGGTTATGCACCCCCTTTTTATAATGGTAATGGCAGAACAAGCCGTTTTATAAGCAGTTATCTGTTGTGTAATATCTTAAACCAATCAATTGCATTAAGAATTTCATATACAATTAAAAATGATAAAAATAAATATTATAAGGCTTTTGATATATGTAATGACCCTAAGAATAAAGGTGATATAACACCCTTTATATATAGCTTTATTGATATAATTAAAAATGCGGCTAAAAGTTCACTTGAAAATCTTGAATCTTTAAAACAGCGTTTGGAATATTATTCAACCATTCATGAAAATATTTATAATTTCTTTGAGAATGATTTGCAATCAAAAATTGTATACATCTTAATTCAAAATGCACTATTCAGTAGAAAAGGAGTATTTATCGAGGAACTAAAACATCATCTTGAGTGTTCTGAAGCAACTATAAGAAAGAATATCAAATCACTAATAAAGCACGGACTTATCATCACTACAGAAAGAGAAAAAAATAAAATGCTTTATGAATTATCCTTAGATGATTTTGAACAATTTGCAGAAAATATTCAACAACTTTAATTAACAAACACCTTTGTGTCAATACATTTCTTGACTGTATAATTGATGTTACTAAGACATAAACTATCCTCAGGAAGTGAACACTTTGGAAAATAAGGTCTGTAAATGCCGTTGGAAAAACTGCAAACGATATGGCAACTGCAAAGAATGTATAGAACACCACCAAAAGAATAATAAATATCCGCTCCCATACTGTATGCGAAAATCTAACAAAAAAGATAAAGACAAATAGAAAAAGCTCCATTCACCGAGATTTCAGTGAATGGAGCTTTAGCTTTTATAGATTTAAATTTTTGATTAGTCTATTTCATTGCCAGGAAACTTAGGAATACCAGCAAGACCAGCCTTGAGGTCATCATCTGTTGGAATATAGTCTGTCATAAGTCCATCGTGGAACTTTTCATATGCAACCATATCAAAGTAACCTGTACCAGTAAGACCGAATACGATTGTCTTTTCTTCGCCTGTTTCCTTGCACTTGAGTGCCTCATCAATAGCAACTTTAATTGCGTGACTGCTTTCAGGAGCTGGAAGTATACCCTCAACTCTTGCGAATTGTTCAGCAGCTTTAAAGACTTCTGTTTGCTCAACAGCACGAGCCTCCATAAGTCCATCATGATAAAGCTGTGAAAGAACATTATTCATACCATGATAACGCAAACCACCTGCATGGTTAGCTGATGGAATAAATCCACTGCCGAGTGTATACATCTTAGAAAGTGGACAAACCTTACCAGTATCGCAGAAGTCATATACAAATTTACCTCTTGTAAGGCTTGGGCATGATGCTGGCTCAACAGCGATGAAGTGATAATCAGCCTCTCCTCTGAGCTTTTCACCCATAAATGGTGAAATAAGTCCGCCGAGGTTAGAACCGCCACCTGCACAACCGATGATAATATCAGGCTTGATACCATACTTATCAAGAGCAATTTTTGTTTCAAGACCAATAACTGACTGGTGCAAAAGTACCTGATTTAGAACGCTGCCGAGAACATAACGATAGCCCTCTGTGTTTGTTGCAACTTCTACTGCCTCAGAAATTGCACAGCCAAGGCTTCCTGTTGTGCCAGGGAATTCCTCAAGAATCTTGCGTCCGATATTTGTCTGATTAGATGGTGATGGAGTTACACTTGCACCATAAGTACGCATAACCTCACGACGGAAAGGCTTTTGCTCATAAGAAACCTTAACCATATATACCTTGCAATCGAGGTCAAAATATGAACAAGCCATAGAAAGAGCAGTTCCCCACTGGCCAGCACCTGTTTCAGTTGTAACACCCTTCAAGCCTTGTTTCTTTGCATAATATGCCTGTGCGATTGCAGAATTAAGCTTATGGCTTCCGCTTGTGTTATTACCCTCAAATTTATAGTAAATCTTTGCCGGAGTCTGGAGCTTTTTCTCAAGACAATACGCACGAGTAAGTGGTGACGGACGATACATTCTGTAGAAATCAAGAATTTCTCGTGGAATATCAATATAAGGGTCTGTATCGTCAAGCTCCTGCTGAACAAGCTCATCACAGAAAACATGACCGAGCTCCTCGGCTGTCATAGGTTTGAGAGTTGCAGGATTGAGAAGTGGAGCAGGCTTATTTTTCATATCTGCTCTGACATTATACCACTGCTTAGGCATTTCGCTTTCTTCAAGGTATATTTTGTATGGGATTTCTTTTTCGCTCATTATATTTTGCTCCTTTCAAGCATAAATAAAGATTTAGACTTTATAAGCACATTTTTGTATATAATAACACATTTTCATGTATTTCGTCAAGCATATAACAAAGCTATTTAAGGCTTTTTATTTGCCTTAATCAAATCTTTTATTGACGAAGATATTCCAGCAAACATTACACACGGAATTATTCCACAAAAGGCACGAAGCCATATATCAAAAGGGGTTCCCTCGTGTGCGATAAAATAATAAACAATTATAGAAAGCCACATTTGAAGCTGTCCAAAGCAAGCAGAATAAGTCAACGCCCATATGCTTTGCTTTGAAAATATTCCTATAAAAACTCCTACAATTGCAAATACGATTGGAACAAACCAAAAGCTCAAAAAATTCATTCCAAAACCAAATAACGAAACCGTAGAAAGTGGAGTTGCACCAAGTAAATCAAGCAATAGAGATGTTGCTACTCCTGCAAAGAAAAATATTCCACAATTTCTTGCATTATATCTTCTAACCCTCATATTATCCCCTTTTCTTTTAATATTCCATATTATTAAGCGTTCTTTTTGACAACATAAATACTAAAAAAGCTATTATAAAATTACAGATTGCCGCTGGGAAACATAGCCTTGCCGCAAAAAATACATTATATGCACCTTGCATTGATGAGAGGAAAAACAAAGCCAAAGATACTGCTATTCCTGGAACTAATGCAATAAACAGCAAAATCATATATACAACCATAAGTACTCCCCTATTTCCTGCCTTACCCATAAACCTTTGAACAAGTACATTAATAGATGTATATAAAAGTCCACAGCTAAAATATGTTGTTATACAAGCTAAAATATCAAGCGGATTTGCACTAAATACTATTCCACCAACTATAAACGCTGCTGCTCCGTCAACAAGTGGTTTTATTACACTTGTAGCACAAGACATAATAAGCTTTTTAACCGGGCTTGCAGGAACCATAAATATATATGGCTTTTGTAATTCCTTTATCCAATCATCTGATACGGTAAAAAAGAACTGTACATAGCAGGAAAGAACTGCAACTATTGTTAGTATTGTAGATGAATTTAAATTTTCACTATCACTAATAGTTTTTAATGCAAAGCCAACTATCAATACAAATACTGTCAAAAACGCTGTATTCACATTTACAAATGGTATAAATGAGCGTCTTGACATCTCTCTAAGCTGTTTATAAAAAAATACAGACGCACCAGAACCTCTATTTATGCCAATTCTGCCAAGCTTGATTTTCTTTTTATCACTCATCATATTCTTATCGCTGACCTTGCCAGTTTTTATTGCATTGCGAAATTCATAAACGCTTTCGGTCTTTTGCAAGACATCTTCATAGTAATCAGCCTTACTGCGAATAAATACAACTATCGCAAAAATAGTAAATAATGCAAGTAAACTGCTATAAACCAATATGTTAGTTATATTACCTGTTATTATCCCTATAAACATACCGCTTGTCCAGCCAACTATGGGAATATAATTCAAATATGGCAAGGATACTGCTGAAAGAATATTTTCGTATGTAAATCCATTTGAAAAAAGCTGCAATAATACAATAGCTATCGGAAAGGCTATTATAAGATATATCGCATATTTCATCATTCTTATTCGTGTTGGTCTGCCATTGCAAACACAGAAAATTAAAATCGTAATCATCTGCACTTCAAACAGCATTACACCTATACCAAGCAACAGCAAAACAGCGTCCCATATCGTAAGCGAAAAATACTGAACTGCCATTGCACCATATGAAACGAAGCATACAAGCAATAATAAAATTGTTGCCATCTGTCTGCCAACACCATATATAAGAATCTTCTTTTCAGAAATAGGTGCTGTAAAAACATTAGCAACATCACTCATCTTGAAAAAAGTTGTAGAGGCATTTGTACCTTTAAGCATAATAGGAACGCTTATAAAATAAAGTATTAAGAGATATGCTCCCTGCAATATCCGAAAATCAAAATGTGTTTCTTCCTCGCTGATATTACTTGTCATTGCAGTAATAATACCACTAACTGTTGTCAAAGCTATAAAAAGATAAACTATCAGTTGCATAGGGTGATGAAGTATATCAATTATTCCATTTTTTATGGTTTTTCTTAGCATATAAACAATGGCTTTCATACATACCTCACTGTGAAACTTTCTCGGTTATATTGAAAAATAATTCCATTAAATCCTCGCCATTTTTTTCAACAGTTTCTCTTGTTCTTTCTGCTTCTATACGACCCTCCATCATTATGAGAACCTTATCCCAAAGTTCGCTGACACTTTCGAGCATATGTGTACTAATAATTATAGACGCACCCTGCTTTTTAAGTTCAAGAATCATAGCTTTAAGTTCTTTTATTGCGTGAGGGTCAAGACCCACAAACGGCTCATCAAAAAGCACAGCCTTTGGCTTTATCAGCAATGCACAACAAATACTTACTTTCTGCTGCATACCCTTTGAAAGCTCTTTGCCAAGCTTATTCTTTTTATCTATAAGCTGAAAACGCTCCATAAGTTTTTCAGCGTCATTCTGCCAATCTTCAAGCAAATAAGCTCTTGCAATAAACTCCATATGCTCCCAAACCGTAAGCAAATCAAAGGGAGCCGGAAGCTCAGGAATATACCCTGTAATTCTCTTAGCCTCAAGGCTTTTATTTTTAAAACCGCAAATTTCTATTTCGCCATCATATCGCAAAAGTCCGGCTATGCACTTAATAGCAGTTGACTTTCCCGCACCATTAGAACCTGCAAGCACAGCAATTTCTCCTGAATCTACTATAAATGAGATATTATCGTTTGCGTGGGTATTTTTATATTTTTTGGTAAGATGAGATACATTTATCATAGTCAAATATACCCTTTCACATATAATATTAAAGGTTTCGCCTATGCAAAAGCATAAAACAAAACCCTAATTTTTAATATATTCCCTGAACTGTAACCTCTCCCGAGTTTACAGCTATTTTTTTACCATTTTCAAGGCAAACAACAAGCTCACCATCAGCCGTAATATCAACGGCTTTACCTGTAAGTTTTTCACCGTTTCTTACGAGTGAAACTTCTCTGCCGATTGTTGCGCACATACTTTTATAAAGCTTTAAATCGTCTTGAGAAATTCCAAAAAGATATGACAAAATAGTTTTATCAAGAGTAGCTATTATTTCGTGCATAAGCTCTGAAAGGTCTGGTTCACTTTTAGTTTCTATTTTTAAAGATGTTGCTTTATAAGCAATTTCTTCTGGAAAGCTTTCTTGCAAAACATTTATTCCAATTCCTATGACAACAAAATCAACCATATCTGTCTGTGCGGTCATTTCAGTGAGTATTCCGCAAATCTTTTTATTACCAACTATGACATCATTCGGCCATTTAATTTTGGCGTCAAGTCCCGTAAATTTTCTTATTGCAAGACAAACACCCAAACCAGCTGCTAAAGTTATACCTGAAACATCACTCGGAGGAAGCTCAGGTCTTAACAAAAATGAAAAATAAACCCCACCTTCATTAGAAGCCCATTTTCTTCCAAGTCTACCTTTTCCTGCTGTTTGTTCGCAAGAAATGACAACTAAACCACTCCTTGCATTTTCGTGAGCTTTGCGTTTAATTTCTTCATTTGTAGAATCGACAGTTTTAAGTGTAATTATTTCTGTACCTACCACCTTGACATTAAGCCCTTCACTTATAGTACTTGCATTAAGTACATTTGGCTTTTTTACAAGCTTATATCCCTTATTTGTAACAGAATCAATCTCATAGCCATCATCTCTCAGGGAATTAATTGCTTTCCAAATGGCTGTTCTTGAAACTCCAAGAATTTCACTCAGTTTTTCTCCTGAAATATATTCTCCTTCTTTTAAAAGAAGCAACACTTTTTCTTTCATAATATCACCGATATATAAACTTGAAATTTAGTTTATACCCTTTGTAAAATCTATTTCAATGGATATATTATAGCATTTTTCAACAAATCAATCAATAGTTTCAATTCTATTTTGGATATGAAATAACACAACATACTCTAAGTATTAAAATTGTTTTTTAAGAACGCTATTATAAACTTCATAGTATATCAAAAGGCGATAGGTAAAACCTATCGCCTTCAAAATCTTGTTTTTGGTGACTAAAATTACTGGCAATATCAGCCCCAAAAATCAATCACTATAGAGGAACCTCAACTATTTTCCCATTCAGATTTTCAAAAAAACAGATTGTTAAATCGGTATTTGCACCATATAAAAACAAATCCGGATACTGCCGCTGTATATCCACTCTCTCATAATCATTGGTCTGGGTCAGTAAATTGTAAGCTTGTTCGCAGCGGTCAATCCAAAGAGATTGATATTCAGAATCGTCGACAATACGATTTCCAAAGTCCACAATTGTCCGAAGATTGAAACGCCGGCACCAAACGATGTCATTTTTATAAAGCATCTGTCCTTCGTCACATGTTACGATGTCATCCGTATCATAAACAATGGGCACTTTGGCTTTGTGCTGGTAAGCTGTAAAAGCCCGGCTGTGGCCGTCTGTCAATGTTAGCCGGCTATCGCCAAAATCATGGACGGGAAGAGGCTGACACAGATCCATACGGTTTGGATCGAACCATTTTTTTATATTTTCCAGTTTGGATTTATTTAGGTACAATTGACTTATCCCCAAGTCAGTTGGTGCAACCCATTGAACTCCTTGAAATAAAGTACCCATTGCTAATTCCCTTCAATAAGATTGCTTATTATAACGCAATGGTAATATAACCAAACAATACACACAGTTTCGTGTGCATTTTATCAGAAAGAACAAAAGAAGTCTATTTCTGTAAAGAGATAGACTTCTTTTAGCATTGTCTTTGGTGACCGAAATTACTGGCACCCAGTAACCATGCGGTTTCCGGTGTGTTTCAAAAAATTTTTTTGAAAATCTGATACCCTTTTTCGAACCACCGAAGCGTTTTTCTTGATGTTGATTATTATAATAGAATAAAGGAGTTTTTTCAACCCCATGGAATGTTTGCAAACACAAAAAAGCCGACCATTATTCCATCAATAATGATGAAGTAATGATCGGCTTTTTTCTGTCGACAATTATTTTGTCGGAATATCACCAACTTTTGAAAATCCTCCTATGAACCGGACTTCTATCTTGTCTTTTGAAAGGATAGTTACTTGTTCTACAATTCTTCTGATAAACGTGTCATCAAATTCTGTTAACTCAACGATATCGATGTCAATTGCCTTTAGAATATCATCAAGTTGCTTTTGACGCTTTGCATCGGTTGTTGCATCTTCTTCGGCTTGTTTTAGCTGCTCTGTCAACCGAGCCTTTTCCTCAGTCATCTCCTTGAACTTTTTTTCAAATAGTTCTATTTGGGAACTTTGGGCTGCCAAAGTTAAAAGATTCGCCATTCCGTGATCAATGTCTTGCATTCTTTGACGGATCACTTCTGGATTATTTTTGGCATCTTCAAATAAAATGATTTTTTTCTGTGCTTCACGAACTGCTTCTGCTATTTCTTCTTTATTATGAAATACGGACTGAATGCAGTTCAGAATTGCTTGGTGTAAAATGGGTTCCTTTAAACTTGGGGAATGTTTGCAATACTTGGTGCCAAATTCAAGTCGGTTCACGCATCGCCATACATCTTCCTTCGTTCTGTCCCGTTTGATCCACATGGTTCTACGATACATAGCACCACATTCCCCACAAACGGTTCTTTCCGATAGTGCATATTTGCTGGTATATTTTCCTCGACCAGACTTTGTCCTCCGGCAAGAAACCTTTCTTTTGCTACTGCGCCTTGCAATCTCTAACTGGACTTCCTGAAAAATATCTCTTGGGATAATAGCTGGGTGATTGTCAGTAATGTAATACTGTTTGACCTCACCTCTATTTTTCTTCACCTTCTTTTCGAGGAAATCTGCAGTATAGGTTTTTTGCAGCAGCACATCTCCAGCGTATTTTTCATTTTGCAGCATATTTCGAATGGTAGTTTTTGACCATGTTGGCTTTCCTGTTGGCGATGGGATGTGGTCAGCTTCCAGAGATTTTGCAATTTGTTCCGGGGTATCTCCACTGAGAAATGCGAAAAAAATCCGTGAAACAATGGTAGCTTGTTCAGGATCAATTTCAGGCTCTCCATTTTCTCCCGGTCGATAGCCTAAAAAGTTTTTGTACCTGAAGGCAAAATGGCCTTCCTTATACTGCCTGCGTTTTCCCATGGTAACATTTTGACTGATGGACTCGCTTTCTGCTTGAGCGAAGGCGCTAAACCATGTCAAATAAATTTCGCTGCTGACATCACTTGTATTGAGTCCTTCTTTTTCAAATTCTATGGTTACATTCAAGCTTTTCAGCAGCCGTATGTATTTGATAGAATCCAACGTGTTTCGAGAAAACCGGCTAAGTGATTTAGTGAAAATCAAGTCAATTTTATGTCTTTGGCAATGCTCGATCATTTTCATAAACTCTGGACGAATGGTATCCTTAGTGCCGCTGATTCCACGATCCGCAAAAATTCCGGCAAATTCCCATTCCGGATTGCTCTGAATAAGATCTGTGTAATAGGCAACCTGATTTTCAAAGCTACTCTCTTGTTCTTCCTGCTCTGTACTAACTCGGCAGTAGGCGGCTACTCGTAGCTTTTTCCTTTTGGCCTGTCCTTGAATAAAGGGATTTTCGGGAATTTCCCTAATCACTTTAGTCTTTTTCTGTGGCATTATGGTTTCTCCTTTCCTTACTTAAATAATCGCCCCATTTTTGAGTTGTATTGTAACAGCACCTGCTGGTGTTATCAAAATTTTACAAATAAATTTCCGTAGTATTTGAGATTGAAAGTGTTCCATCGGCTGCAGTTTTTTCAGTTCTGCTATCAAACATTCCGTTTCTTCTGAATCACCATTGGCATGACAGGCTTTGTATTTTTCCTGTGCGCATTGTTTGATGATTTCCAATAATCTTTTTGAATTGGACTTGGGATTACCAAGTTCTCGATAAATCTCGTTTTCTAACCTAACGGCTTGAACTGACAGGCAATTGGCATTCTTTTTAAAATTCATAACTTTCTGTGGATCTTCAATTGCCCTATTGATTGCGGATAAAACACTTGACATCAACTCTATGTCGGGCAAATACCTTGTTTCCGTATTGCAGGAAGGGCATTTCCAGATGATATATACATTATCTCGATGATTGATTCGAACAAGCTTCTGTCCGCAGGTCTGGCAGCAGATAAGATCTCGTATTCCTCGCAAGGCTGGATTCAGACTTCCACCATAAATTTGAGCTCTGTCTTTTCTTAGTCTTTGAACCTGTAGAAATAAGTCAGAGGGTAATATTGCAGGAAATTCTTCTGAAATATATTTTTCGCAGTCTAATATTCTGGCGATCATCGCCTTATTCCAAACCGCATTTTCTCGGTACTTTAAACCAGATTGCTGCATTTGTTTAGCAAGCATCTGCAGCGATGCGCCGTTTCGATAATTTTCAAAAATTGACTGCACAGCAGAAGATTCCAGTATGTCCGGTATAATATTTCCTTCATTCATCTGATATCCAAAAGGCAAGTATCTTTTTTTCTTCATGATTAACCTCCGCTTATCCTTTCTTCTTCCAACTCCAATCCATTGACAAGTTGAAATCTCAATGTTTCATGTGTCACTGTAATACGGCTCACTATATTTCGGAACACTGATGAGCTAAAAACCGGCATCGGGGAGTCTAATATCGTTAAAATCAGGCGGGTGTTATCAATAAAATCCGCATACTCGTTTAAATCACGATATTGTTTAAGTTCGGCTTTTAAATTGGATATCTTTTGGCTCAATTCATTGGATTGTGCTATAAAAAAAGCAGAATCAATGCACTCTTTTGCCCGCAAGCGGTGTAGAGTGTGATTCTGCTCTAATAATCCAGCAATCTGTCTATTTAATTCCATGGCATCAGGATGGGCCATAAAATCCTTATCTTTTAGTTCTTCAAGCTGGCGGAGATAGCTTCCAAGGATTTCTTGACGATTTTCAGCCAGCTTTTTATATAAAGTAAGGAAGCACTGCTGTATTTCAGTTTCATTTAGGCTCTCCATGCTGCACAGATGTTTCCCTTTAAAATGCTTGCGACAGGTCCACAAAACACGTTGGTTTTTCGCAATTCGTCTACAGAAATTTGTCCCGCACTCATCACAGACGATTAAACTTGTAAAAGTATACTGTCCATTATTTTGATGTCCATGTCGCTCTGATTTCCGTTTTAATAATTCTTGTGCTTTTCGGAATACCTCTCTGCTGATAATTGGATCGTGGGTATCTTCGGCGTAATACTGCTTTTTCTGTCCACGATTTATCTTTTTTTGAAAAGGCAGAGTATCTGTTGTGTATCGTTTTTGAAACAGTTCATCGCCTATGTATCGTTCGTTTGTAAGGATATAGAGAATACCTGTATAACTCCAAATGGGTTCTCCATTTAACTTTGGAATATGTTCTTTTTGCAGTTCTGCAGCGATTTCCTGTATTCCCATTCCGGAGAGGAAGTTGCCAAATATTCTTTGAACAATTTTAGATTCTTCCTGTTGTACAATGAGTATCCCTTTCTCATCCAGATAGTATCCATAAGGCGCTTGTGACAATCGAAATGTTCCGTTTTTCATTCGCATGACTGCGCCTTTTCGCATATTCTTCGATATGGAAATGGATTCTTCCTGCGCAAATGCACTCATCATGCTTAGAAACATTTCATTGCTCATGTTTGCGGTATTGATATGTTCTTTTTCAAAATAAACCGTAACTCCCAGCTGGCGAAGCTCTCTCACAGCTTCAATGCAGTCCTGAGCGTTACGTGCAAATCTGGAAACCGATTTGACCAGAATTCGATCAATTTTTCCTTGTCGGCAATCACGCATAAGACGGAGAAACTCATCGCGCTTCAGCGCACTTGTTCCTGTTATTCCTTGATCCGCATATATGTCAACAAAGGTCCAGCCCTCATGTGCTTGAATGTACTTTGTATAATAGTTGACCTGCGAAGCAAAGGAATTGCGTTGATCAGTGGAATCACTGCTAACACGGGCATAGGCACATACTCGAAGCTTTTCGGCTGGTGCAAAAATTATTGGTTCAATCACTCGAATTTCTGGCATTTCTATGCCCCCTTTCCTGCAGTAGTGTCATGTGACAGTAACGTCGGTCACCTTTGGCAAGGACAACACTACCACAAGAAAGAGGATAAAGCTATCACAACAACCACTAAATATAGTATTCTAAAACACCGTACTTTTCGGCAATAGCAACATTGGCTTTGTCGCAGTTTTCTTTGGTGATAAGTCCTTTCAAAAAAAGTTTTTTTAAAGCGGAGAAGGCCATATAATACTTGATTTCGTTGATGAGGACAGCGGAAGGTTCTTGAGGATTGTATGTAGTGTTCATGATATACCCCCTTTACCACGGCAGAGGGAGACTCTTTCGAGCTGCTCTTTGAAAAAAGCGATTTTCCAGCCCTTTTAGATAGAGTTCATACCGAAGATCGCTGTCAGTGGTAATTAGTACCGTATCGTGGTCCTGCAAAAATTCCAGTATTTGAATTAGGACGGCGGGATCGTGGCTCAGGCGGGTTAAATCCCGAACAAGCACAGCACGGACATGACCTTCTTTCACAGAGCGCATCATTTGTTGTAATCCCATCCGAGCCATGCTTCTGCCAGTCCCCATATCCTGTGAAGTGCCTACAACCGTGTAACTGCGGCGCTGGGCTTCCTCCAACAACTCGTGCATCTGCTGCATGAGAGCCAATATTTTCTTATCGCTGCTTCGGCTGTATAACCACATAGGACGGTCTATATAAGGATATTCCTTTTCTGGTTCCGTTTTCTCATTCATCTATATCAATCTCCTTATTGGTAAAAATGCAATGCAACTGCTCTCATCTGTCCCAGCCTTTTTTCATGTGTTGTTGCTGCTGTTTCAGAAGGTTTTCATACTCGGCATATCCCTTATCATCCAGTTCTTTCAGGCGTTCTGGATGAAAGCGATATTCTGGATAAACTACAAATCCGCTTTGCTCATTTCGGCCTGTGGGAGAACCCAGTCCGTTTTTCTCTATCCATGAAAGAATGTCATTACTCAAATTGTTGACGTCAATAAAAGCACAGTCCTTTGCAATGGATTTTCCCAAATTTACGCTCAGATCTCCCCATGGCTGCGGATCGCCTTGACTCCAATCCACTAACAGCAGAGCCAAATTTCCGCCGCTGTAATAAGAGCGCACTTGTAGTTCCAAGGATGTTTTTTCTCCCATCCAAGACATTTCCAAAAGAGCCTTTCCGCTGAGAATATCCTGATATTTCTTATCGCTGTATCCTTCCCAGCGCAAATAGTTCCAGTCCGGCTTGGGACATTTTTCGGCAAGGGCTATTTCTTTGGGGACGGTTTTTAATTTCGGAACAGGAATGTCACCCATCTGAACCTTGGCATAAATGGGAAGGAGCTTTTGCAATAAATATGCCTGATCAGGGCAAGTGTCAATAAGTCCCATTCTTGCAGTTAAAAAAGATCGGTCGTCCACAGTTCCAATGGCAGACATTTGTGCCCATTGGTGCTGCATTAAAAATGCTGTGATATTTTCGGGAGTCGCTTCAAAAAAGACAGCTTCGTTTGGACTTTCCATATTGCTGGAAAGTCCCTGTAAATATTTTTGATTCATAGGAGGTTCTCCTTTACGGCATAAAATAATCCGGGCTTTTCTTGGTCCGGATGAAATCTTCTACATCTTCGATTTTTCTGGCGATATGAAGTGGTGGCAGGGTTTCCAGCACAGCTCGGTGATATCGTTCTTCGGGTGCTGCACGATGGTCCAGAATGCTCACCACACAGGTATCTGTTTCAGTACGGATAGCCCGTCCAAACCCTTGCCGGAGTTTTACCTGCATATCTGGGATGATGACTTCTCGGATATAGTCCTGCAGGGTGGGATACTGCTCCCGTTCCGCTTCGCTGATAGGATCAGGAACAGGAAAAGGCAGGCGTACAATGATGAGCGACGATACCATATCGCCGGGAAAGTCCACACCTTCCCAACAGGAACCCGCTGCGAACAGCACCGCATTCTGCGTCTGCTTGAACTGATGGATAATATCCTGCGAATGCCGCCATACCACCATTAGCGGAAAGGACAGATGCTCTTTTACTTGGTTATAAACAGCGCCCATCAGGGAGTAGGAAGTAAACAGCACCAGAGTGTGGCCATGAGTGGTTTCCACTAAGCGGCAGATCTGCTCTGACAGACACTTGGCTTCTTTTTCGCTGCCCATTTGCGCCTTTGGCATATCATCGGGAATGTAGAGAAGGCAGTTTTCTTGATAATCAAAAGGAGAAACCGCAATAAAATCATCCAGCCGATTGTTTGCGGACAGCCCCATGAGTTGGCGGGTTCTGTCAAAGCTGCCCCCGGCCATAAGGGTACCGGATGTCAGAATCGCTGGTGTTTCCTTCGACCACAGTGCGTGGCGCAGCTGTTCCGGCATTTCCCGGGTGGCGGCGCACAGGCTGGGGCTTCCATCCCTGTCATACTGAATATAAAGAATGTATTTACGGTCGCCGGTAAAAAACAGGTTGAGAGTTTGCTCTGTTGTTCCCAGCTGGTAAAGTATCCACCGTGGGAGGTGAAGTGCTAGCTGTTTTTGGATCTGCCGAAGAAGGGAGAGACAATCCCGAAGGGCAGCTTCCCGATCCGGCGTTAAAACAAAGGCAGTACGCTGTGCTTCTTCTAGCAGTTCGCCCCGGCACATGGCTCCCATAAGAGCAGTAAACTTTTCTTTCAGCCGCTGGGCTGCGAGGGCATATTTTTCTTTTGCCAGCAGAGTGCAGAGCTCGCTGAAATCTTCTGCTGAAAGGCTTTTCCCATACATCTGCCGAGCTGCGTCCGGCAGTTTGTGAGCTTCATCGATTACCAAAGCCCGATAGTCATTCAGAAGAGGACGAAGTTCCTGCAAACGATGGGCGGCGTCTGCCAACAAGTAATTGTGATTACAGATCTGGACGAAAATCTCCGCGCTTCTGGCTTCCTTCAGGTATTGATGATACCGGCAGGCGCTTCGCAAAGGGCAAGTTTTCTCGCAAACTTTGGGGACGCACACCTGCCGACGGTCAAATCCACTAAGGCCGGTTACGGAGTCCAAATCATAATAAGTACGAAGGGAAAGCAATGCTTTGAGCTGTTTTGCATTCTTATTCTTATCTTTGACCGCTTCCAATCTTTGAGAAAGCCGGGCGTCACAGACAAAACGCTCTTTTCCTTTTCTTACGATTGCCCGGATGGGTTTGGAGATAACACGGTTCTCCAGAAAAATCCGGGATAAAAACGGAATGTATTCTTCGATGATAGAGTCCTGTAAGGCAACGCTGGAGGTAGAAATCACCACCGGCTGAGAACCTGCAGGTCCATGCGGGGCAAACTTTTTCAGTAAAATGCAGGCGGTCAGGTAAGCATAGGTTTTGCCGATCCCAACGCCTGCGTCGCACAGAGCGATATTGTTTTTGAGCAGGGTATCCAGCATGGCGTGACAGAGGGTGATTTGTTCTTCCCGAACCGACAAACCATTTTGAGGCAAAAGAATTCTGAAAATCTTTTCAATCTCTCCGTGGGCCTGCTCTTTCAAAGTAGGCTTATTCATTTCGGCACATTCTCCTTTGAGCAGTTTGCTCGTATGTGTTGGCGGCAAACTAATGCGGCGCAGCTTTTAAACTGCGCCGCACGGATTCGCCGTCAACGGCAATCTGAAAAATTAAAAGGTTTGATTTTGATGTGCCGTATTTGCTGCTCGCCCCCCGGCAACCTTGGGAACCATACGGGCAGGCTTGCAGTTTACAAACCGTTCACTGGCTCCCCAAAGGTCTTGCTGATTACAACCCAAGGTCGACCAACCCATCTGACGTGTGGGCAAACGATAATGCGTATCATAATACCCCGCCCAAGGTCGTGGCGAAAAGGGAAACTACACCCTCTTTTCGGTCAAAATGCATCGCTCAAAACCAACAACTGGGGCCACCGTCCCACGAATAAATGGGAGGCGGTTTGTGTGCGGCTCGTCATGGCGCTTTTTCCTGCGTCGCTCACTTAGGCGGGAATGTACCCGCATGGCTGGTATTCACTTTTCAAGCTACAAGGCGAACGTTTCTTTTTCCCCGTTCGCCCCATAGCCCATGAAAAGAGGCGGAATATAACGCAGGTCATAAATATTTTTTTATTTTTTTTCGTAGGCGGTAAATTCGCATATTTACAGCGTACTCATCCATTCCAAAAGCAGACGCTATTTCTTTGCTGCTATATCCATCCATTTTCATAAAGAGAATTTCGAGGGTAAGCTTGTCCACAGTATGTAACAAAGAAAAAAGTTCCATGTCCTCGATACTATCCAGCAAGGATTCGGTATCCTCAACGGGTAGTTCCAGATCCTGTGCTGAAACCCAATCCACATAGGGAGACCAATCCACCTGTCGCTGCAGATACTGGCGTTCCTTATTAAACTGAGCCCAATCGTATGTATGCAGGCGTTGGATGGTTTCCTCATCCACACCGAGTTCTCTGAGTTTCTTTTCTTCTACTTCTTTCCAGCGGAGCCATTCTTTTTCCGCTTTGGCTTTGTTGTAAGCCATCGTTATTTCCTCCGATCAATCTGAAATTTTTTAAATTCAGATTGTCGGGGGCGGCGCTCTGCCGCTGTGAATTCTCAGCCAGAACCTACTCAATGGAAAATAAAAAAAGCGCAATTGTCCGTAGACAAAAGCGCTTACTGCACATAAATTATATATACCCGATATCTCTAAATGAAACACGGTACAACTCCCCTAATTGGAGGAGTTGTATTTTGCTTTCCTTTCTTAACCTCCTTCAGGATAAGTCATTTCATATGTTAGCGATTACCATTGGTTTGTTTAATGGTCTTTACCCGGAAAACAAAGTAAAGGATATGGAATACCCAAACACAAGCCAGAACGATCCTTCCCACCGGAACAGCATGCATCATAATAAAGCCGATCGACATTAGAACCGTCACGGTAATCATAATCCGGATTTTGGTCTTCCACGTCATGCCCTGTCCTTTTACATAGCTTTCCAGATTGTTTTTATACAGCTTTGTTCCCGTAAACCAACGGTGCAGTTTTTCAGAGCTTTTGGCAAAGCAAAACGCCGCCAAAAGCAAAAACGGAAACGCCGGAAGAAGCGGCAATACAGCCCCCACGGCTCCGAGAGCCAAACCGATACAGCCTAAAATCACATATAAAAGCTTCTTTATTTTCACCTTGATTCCTCCAGTCGTTTTTTCTCTTTTTTCGATTCGATCACATGGGAAACCGCCATCACAGGATGGGAAAACAGCATTCTGGGCCCGGAAAAACGCATGACTTCCCGGATTTTCTCCCGCATGACCGGTTTGTAGCAATGTACCTTACAGTTGGAACAGAAGGTTTTCGTCTCCATAAACGGACACTTGTCGCTTCTCATCCTGGCATAGGCTTCCAGATCTGCACATTCGGGACAAAGTCCGCCTTTGGTGTGGTGTTTTTTGCGGCAGTACAGGGCAATCATTTCCGATACCATCCGCTTTTCCCGTTCCCGCTTATCGGCTGTACTTTTCATCAGCTCATCCTCCCGTGTTCCACCGAATAGACGGTATCAGCGATGCGCATGGTAGACTGCCGGTGGGAAACCAGCACCACGGTTTTGCCCGCCCGTTCTTCCCGCAGGGATTTTAAGATCACCGCTTCGTTTAAGCTGTCCAGATTGCTGGTTGGTTCATCCAACAGCAGGAAGGGTGCGTCGTGTAAAAATGCTCTTGCGAGCCCCAGACGTTGCCGTTCGCCGCCGGAAAGAGTATCGCCGAGTTCGCCCACCGGCGTGTCGTAGCCTTTGGGAAGGGTCATAATAAAATCGTGAACGGAGGCCTTTTTGCAGGCGGTTTCAATCTCTTCGTCGGTGGCGGTCAGCTTGGCGATCCGCAGGTTGTTTTTGATGCTGTCGTGGAAGAGCTGGGTCTCCTGCGTCACAAAGCTCTCCAGATCGCGCAGATTTTTGGTGTTGATCTCTTCCACCGATCGGCCAGAAAGCTCCACGCTGCCTTCCTGCACCTTCCAGAACCGCATCAGAAGCTTTAACAGGGTGGATTTTCCGCTTCCGCTTCTGCCCACAATTCCTACTACCGCATTTTCCGGAATTGTCACCGATACATCCGAAAGAATGGTTTCATTCCCGTAAGAGAAGGAAACCTGCTCCGCTTTTGCGCCGGAGAATGTGATTTCCGGTTTCCCGGTGATTTCCTCTACTACCGGCGTTTCGTCCAGAATATCCAGTACTCGATTGCCTGCCGCAAAGGTGTTCTGCAGGGTGCTGCCCAACGCCGCCAGAGCAATCACGGGACCAAAGGAAGAAAACAGCGCCAGCGTAGGGATCAAAACGCCGTCAAAATCCACTGCGCCGCTTTGGTACAGCAAGGCCGAAGCAAATAGCATGATAAGATCAAATGTTAACACCACCGTATTGGTAACCGCTGTATTTCGCCCGGCAGTGCGTTTCATCTTTTCTTCGTCTCGGGAGAGTTCATCCGTCTTTTCATTCATTTTGGAAAGGCGCTTTTTTCCCTGTCCATACTGGAGGATTTCGGAAAGCCCCCGCAGGCTGTCCAGCACAAAGCCCGAAAGCTCACCGGATCTGGTGCGGAAACGCAGTCCGTCATCCCCGCTGCATCTGGATATCACAATTGGAATCACGATTCCCACGATCAGATAGGCCGCCAGCGCAATCACGCCCAGGATCCAGTGAAACGAGCCGATGAACAGGCACATGACAATGGTAAACAACAGCGCGATGGCAGCCGGTGAGATGGTGTGAGCATAAAACACCTCCAGCAGTTCAATATCGGAGGTGATCACCGAGATCAGATCCCCCTTGTCCCGGCCTTCCAGCTTTGCCGGGCAGAGCTTTCTCAGTGCGCGGAACACCCGGTCGCGCAAAAGTGCCAGTAATTTAAATGCGATAAAGTGGTTGCACGCCTGCTCCGCATACCGCAAAAATCCCCGGAGAAGGGCGAAGACAAGAACGGAAATAAAAACCGTTGTCAGAGTAAAAGGTACTTCAAACCGAAGGGCTGCCAGCACACCGTATCCGCCGAAAATGGTGATAAAGGCGGCGCACAAATGCCCGACGAGCCCCATCAAAACAGCCAGTGACATATAGCCGCTCAGAGGTTTTACCAGCCCGATCAGCCGTGCCATCACAGCAAATCCGCTTCGCTTTTTCATACGCTTGCACGCTCCTTTCCAAATTGCTCTAATGTCTGCTGGGCACTCCACAGCCGTTCATACAGGCCGTGGTGGGCAAGTAATTCCTCATGTGAACCGCTTTCCGCAACGATTCCGTGATCCAGCACATAAATATGGTCGGCGCCCACTACATTGGCAAGCCGGTGGGAAACGAGGATTACCGTTTTGCTTTTTGCCAGTTCATGAATTTCACGCATAATATCGTTTTCGCTCTCCACATCGATGTTGGAGGTGGCTTCATCAAAAATATAGACAGGGCTGTCATGCAAAAGCGCCCTTGCAAGCGCCAGCCGCTGGCACTGCCCGCCCGAAAGATTGGACGCTTTTTCCAAAAGCCGGGTATCCAGCCCCTGTTCCGCTTTTAAAAATTCTGCGAGGTTTACCCGGGAAAGCACTGCCCACAGTTCTTCATCGGAAGCGCCGGGTTTTCCCATAAGCAGGTTCTCCCGCACCGTGCCCTTGAACAGGTAGCTTTGGTGGCTGATATAGGTGATGTTTCGCAGAAGGCTTTCTTCCTGAATGGAGGAAAGGGGCACGCCGCCCACCGAAACGCTTCCGGTATATCCTTTGTTTCTTCCCATCAGGATCGAAGCCAGTGTGGATTTACCGCAGCCGCTTTCTCCCACCAGCGCCGTAAAGCTGCCCTGCGGGAAGGTAAGATCAACGCTATGGAGGATCTCCCGGTCCGGCTCATAGGAGAAGGAGAGACCGGAACAGCGGATGGTGTGTCCCGAAGGAAAGCTTTCGGTGATTTCCGGCTTGGTTTCTTCTAAATCCAGCAGTCGGAAAATCTTGTCGCTGGCCGCCATGCCGTTCATGGCAATATGGAAAAAGGAACCCAGCTGCCGCATGGGAATAAAGAAATCCGCCGCCAGCAGGATAATCAGCAGACATCCCTCAAGAGAAACTCCTCCGCTCTGGTACTGGGTCACCGCCATGATGACGCCCAGTGCCGCACCGCCGTACGCGATCAGGTCCATAATGGTGATGGAGTTTAACTGCATGGTCAGCACCTTCATGGTGATCTTTCGGAATTTTTCCGCCTGCTCGTTCATTTCCTGCTGTTTAAACGCATCCGCCTGATAGATTTTGAGAGTGGTGAGCCCCTGCAAATTTTCAAGGAAAGTGTCGCCCAATTCCGTATACTGTCCCCAGTATTTAGAGAGCAGTTTTTTGGCCCAGGTCTGCACCGCCGCAATGGCTACAGGGATCAGCGGCACGCAGATAAGCAGCACTACCGCCGCCGCGACATTCACAAAACACAGTACGATAAACAGTGTGAGCGGCGCCAGCATGGCATAGAAAAACTGCGGCAGATACGCGCCGAAATAGGTTTCCAGCTGATCGACGCCTTCCACCGCCACCTGCACCACTTCCGAAGTTTTCACCTGTTCGTTGTAGGAGCTTCCCAACCGCAAAAGCTTTTGATAGATCTTCTCACGCAAAGACTTTTTGACTGCTTTGGAGGAGAAGTACCCCATTTTGGCGGCCCCGATGGAGCAGAAAAACCGGACTGCCAACGCCAAAATTACAACGATTCCCGTCACTGTGAAAAGCTGCACCGAGGCCGAACCCCTGAAAAGCTCTGCAAGCATTCGGGAAATACTGAGCATCAGGGCAATGTTCGCCGTAAGGGAGCACCACTGTAGAATTACATTTCCCGCTATGTATTTTTTGCTCTCGGCAACGGTACCGATGAGCCGTTTATTGATCATCATATTTTCGTCCGCCTTTTGTTATTTTTTTCATCACTTTCTTAACGCCTGTACACAGAGCGGCAACCGCTATCACAAGCAGCACTGATGTAAAACCGTAAAAAAGGGATTGCATTGCATTATTCACAGCCGCTTGCCTTCTTTCTGTTTGTCCACCTTCTCAGCGCCTCATAACTTTTCGGACTTACGGCATGTTCCATTTGGCAGGCATCCTCCGCCGCAGTTTTCCCATCCACGCCCAGGTCTTCTAAAAGGGACTGGAAGGTCTGGTGGCGCTCATAAGTTTCTCTGGCAACGGTTTGCCCCTTATCTGTCAGATGCACTTCCCGCGCACCGTCTAAGAAAAGATAGCCTTCTTTTTCCAACTCTTTCAGCGAAACGGAAACTGTGGGACGCGACACATGAAGCTCTGCTGCAATATCCGCACCACGTACGGAGCCGTTTTGCTTTTGCAGCAAATACACGGCTTTCAGATAATCCTCCACCGTTTTTCTTTGTTTCATACGGCTTATGCCTCCTTTCCATGTATTCAGGGTTATCCCTTATACCGGGATAACAAAAGGTTTTCCATCTACCGACTGAATGGTCAGATCAACGCCGTATACCTCTTGGACAAGTTCCTTTGTAATGATTTCCTCCGGTAAACCGTGAGCAATCATCCTGCCATCTTTCATGGCGACAATTTCGTCACTGTAATACAGCGACTGGTTGATATCATGGAGAACCATAACGATGGTAATACCGTACTCCCGGTTCAGCTTCTGAATGAGTTTTAAAATCTGCAGTTGATAACGGACATCCAGATAGGTGGTCGGTTCATCGAGAAACAGTACCTTGGTGTCCTGTGCCAGCGCCATGGCAATCCACACCCGCTGTTTCTGTCCGCCGGAAAGCTCTGTTACCGGTTTATCCTTGTGCTTGCTTGTATGGGTGATCTCCAGCGCCCACTGTATTTTTTCTTCATCTTTTTGCGGATCCGATGAAAGCCCCATGGTATGATAGGGAGTTCGCCCGTAGCTCACAAGCTTTTCGACCGTAAGATCCGGCGGCGCCGTATTGTATTGATGGACAATCGCCGCTTCTCTGGCAAAATCTTTTAAACGCAAATTTGCGATATTTTCCTCTCTCAGAAACACTTCCCCCTGATCGGGCTTTAAGTTTTTCGTCATCAGGTTAAACAATGTGGATTTTCCGCATCCGTTTGCACCGATCAATGTGGTAATTCTCCCCTCGTGAAGAGAAAAGTCCAATCCGTTCAGCACCTGCTGCTTTCCGTAGGAAAAGGAAAGATTTTTTACGGTAAAAATATTACTGGCCATAGTTTAGTCACGCCCAAACTCATGACCATCATGATTGCCAGCAGCACAGCCAAACTTCGCTTAAACCATGACTGTTTTGTTGTTGTCATTGTGTCTACCTCCATTCATTTATAAAAACAATGTTTCGGTTAGCATAATCTAACCGCTTGGTGAAAAATAATGCCGTTTCTACGGCATAATAAAAAATATCGCGCACCAATCCTCCTTTTGCGATGTTCTGGTCAGGAGAACAAGTTAACACGCTTGTTTCCCTGATATAAACGGGCAGAGGCAAAAGGTTATCCGTCTGAGTTAGGTTATGCTAACTAATCCCCTAAAAAATTGCTCCTTTCGGAGTTTTTAAGAGGGGGATCGTTGTTGTCATATTGCTTTTGACTCTGCTCTCCTGTTACTCTTCTGTCCGGTCTCAAAGACCAAACAGGGCTGCGAATGATAAAATATACTGCTTTTATAATCCGCATTTTCCTTAAAGCAAATTCAGTATAGCCAGTTACCATTTTGTTGTCAATGGATTTTCTGTTGCAAAACTGCTCCAAACAGCCTGTTGAAGGGTTAAAAAAGCGTCTAAACCCCGATCATGACTGATAAACCAGCATTGTTGCAAAACTGCTCCAAAAAATTTTTCATTTCTTCTGAATCCGCCTGTTTTAATGGATGAACATGGTGAAAACAGCTGTACTCTCCGGCATATGCATATCCCCAACACTGCATTGCATTTTCAGGCATACGCTTCCATGCAGCAGGGTATCCCGGCCTTTTCCCATAGAGATAAACCGCAGTGCCGTTACCGGAAAAAATACATAACGCCCGTCAATGCCGCCGTCACGGAATTCTCCGTCATATAAGTATTGCAGCTTCTGGATGCGTCCTTCCATTTTATTTTTACTGGACATAGACTGAGCGGATACGGTTTTTGCCGCCAGATACACAAGTCCTTCATGATCCTTTACGATGACTTCACACGGATTTTCAAAACCACGGTTTGCCATGGAAAGGTTATTGTGATTTTTGATTTGTTCCCGGTAAATAATGAACGGAAAATAGTAACTGCCATCACTGAGGTAATTACAAATATCCCCGCCATGGAAGTCTCGGCGTCCGGCAAATATTTCTTTGATATGCATCCGGCTTTCCTGTTCAGCCAGCCGATCCATAAATTCATCAGAAAACCTTGCTGCCAATGCTCGAAGGGCATTCTCCTTAATCTGTGCAGGAGGGATATCCTGATACTGCATATATTTTTCTAATACCTTTCTCTGTTTCTGATACTTTTCTGCCAGTTTAACTCCCGGAACCGTCAAAACCGTTTTGCGATTCTCCAGACGTTCTACAATATTCAGCTTTTCCAGCGTATCCAGCGTACGAGTGACCACCCATTTACTCACATTCAGGCTTCTGGCTGAATCCGTTACCGTACGCTTTGACGGTTCCGCCGTCAGGTAATAAAGCAGCAGCTGAATTTGAAACGGCGTTAAGTTTTCTTTTTCCAACATTAAAATTCCCTCCGCTATTGTATTCGTATAAAGTGAAAACACTATAAATTCAAACAAATCATCTTCACCATACAGAACCGGTCAGAAACAGCCATACTGACCTTGGTGGATAGTTTTAAGCCGTTTTTGGGAATATAACGGTAGTAAGGCTCTTCTGTCATATCCATAAGTCCACCGCCAATCTTTCCAGCTAAATTCACTGCTGAATCCACATAAAAGAACATCTGCACATCGGCGTGGCCGACCTGCTTCATGTATTTCTTTTGCATCATAGCCATGCCTTTTTTATTCACAGTATCAAAGACGACTTCTATTTCTCCGAATTGTCTGAGCATACGAAACAGGGAAATAACCTTATCTTCCTCAAAATAGTGAAACAGTCCGCCTGCTGTAACAAGGATAGGGGCGTCGGGCAAATCCGTGCGAACTTGTCTGATCCAATTCTCTGTAAAAGCATCTCCAGCAAGATAGGTCTCACGCTCCGACTGCGGGAGCAGTTCCTTCCGGTAGTCAATGACGTGTGGCAAATCAACGGCATACCAGCGGGTCCTTCCGTTATCGCAGCGGTAATAGGTCGTCTCCAGACCGCAGCCGAGCTGGACAATCACACCGTCCGGTCTGCGCTTTAAAAACGACCGGATGAAACGGTCCATATTAGCAGACCGCACCGCTGAAGCCAGCAGGGTATACTGGCTCTGACTGCCGTTTTCCTGCAGGTCGGACGGCAGCTTTTCTTTTAATTCCAAAGCCTTTTTATCATATATGATCTGCGGGCAATGCTCGCTGGCATAAATCCTGCCCAGCATGGGGACAAAAAGTGTGTCCTCCACAACGCCTAAATGTGACATTCTGTGTCCTCCTTTTTCGAACAGCTTTGTATCAGCCCAACGCCACATCCAATACCATCATCAAAGTGAAACCGACTGCAAACAGAATGGTTCCCACATTGGAGTGCTTTCCGGCCGACATCTCCGGAATCAATTCCTCTACCACCACATAAATCATTGCACCAGCGGCAAAGCTCAGAGCATAGGGCAGTACCGGGACTAAAATTCCTGCCAGAAGGATGGTCAGGAGCGCACCTATCGGTTCTACCGCACCGGACAGCGTTCCATACAGAAATGAGCGGGATTTGGAGAAACCCTCCGCTTTCAGGGGCATGGATATAATAGCGCCTTCAGGGAAGTTCTGAATGGCGATACCCAGAGAAAGAGCCAGCGCCCCCGCCAGCGTGATCCCACTGTCCCCGTAGAGCCACCCGGCATAGACTGCGCCCACTGCCATCCCTTCCGGAATATTGTGCAGTGCTACTGCCAGAGTCAGCATAGTTGTTTTTCCAAGACTGCTTTTGACGCCTTCAGCCTCTGAGCTGCCACGATGCAGATGCGGGATCAGCCGATCCAATCCCAGTAAGAATAAAATACCAAGCCAGAATCCAGCTACAGCAGGGAAGAAGGACCATTGCCCCATGTCTGATGCCTGTTCCATGGCAGGAAGCAGCAGACTCCATATGGAAGCCGCCACCATAACCCCTGCCGCAAAGCCGGTAAGCGCACGCTGAACCAGTTCACTCAAATTGTTCCGCATAAAAAAGACGCAGGCTGCGCCGAGCGTCGTCCCGGCAAAAGGAATCAGCAGCCCCTGCCATAATTCAAAAGGCATGTCTTTTCACCCTCATCTATTTTCTTTTAAACAGGGAAAACCCTTGTCTTTCATAAGGTTCACAACGAATATCCAACACCTTATACCCGAATTCTTCCACAGCATGTTTCAGTAACTGTGTGTCAACGGCGTCTTGTATAAGCAGTTCCGTGATCCCTTTTCTGTGAGAAGAAGTCACTTTCTTAACAGAAAATACTTTTCTGATCGCATCGTTTATATGAGCCTCACACATTCCACAGGACATTCCATCGATTTTCATTGTTACTTTTAGCATTCTTCTATCCCCATGCGGTTAGCACCGGCTAACCAAAATAAAATAAAAATAGTTAGCTAACTCTAACTGATTGATTTTACCATACCATACATCATTTTGTCAAGATACTGTACTAAAGTGTTTCCAGATATAGACAAAGCCACACTCAAAAATAGTAATGTTTTGCGTGCGGCATTTGCCTAACATCTGGTTTATGCCCGCAACAGAAAATCACACTATGCCAGCGTCCAGTTCTGGCTTTCTGTCTGTAATTTTACCATGCGGGTATAGATACCGTCTTGCTGGAGCAGGGTATCCGGATCGCCCTCTTCCGCCACCATACCATCGGAAAGCACGACGATTTTATCCGCACCGGCTACCGTGCGCATCCGGTGTGCGATCACCAGAACAGTTTTGTCTTTGATCAGCCGTGACAGAGCTGTCTGTATCAGCGTTTCATTCTCCACATCCAGAGAGGCTGTAGCTTCGTCAAGAAGGATGATCGGCGCGTTCTTTAAGAAGGCACGGGCAATGGAAATCCGCTGGCGTTCTCCGCCGGAGAGCTCACAACCGTTTTCGCCTATGTTAGTATTCCATTTATCAGGAAGCTTCTCGGCAAATTCATCCACATTGGCAAGCCGTGCCGCAGCCAGAACCTCCTCATCTGTGGCGTCTTTGTTACCGATACGGATATTTTCCAGTATGGTGTTGTCAAACAGGGTAACATCCTGAAACACAATGGAATAAAGAGAAAGCAGCGTTTCCGGATCCACTTTTGAGACATCCATACCGCCTACCGTAATTTTTCCCCGGCTCACATCCCAAAACCGGGCTGCCAGACGGGACACTGTTGTTTTACCGCCGCCGGAGGGACCCACCAGTGCGGTCACTTCCCCCTGTTTGGCAGTAAAGCTGACATCCTTTAATACTGTTTCTCCGGTGTTGTAGGCAAACCCAACATGGTCAAAGGTAATGTCATACCCCTGATTGGAAAGGCTGGTTTTGCCCTGCTGAATGGGATGGTCAAGGATTTCATTCATACGGGCGATATTTGTCCGGGTGGAAATTACCGCCGCCAGATTCTGCAGCGCACCCTGCAAGGGATCATAGAGCCGGGAAACCACCAGCAGGAACAGGAAGAAGGTCAAAATATCCAAACTACCCTGCATCAGCAAAACGGAGCCTGCAAGCGCAACCGTGGCAATCCCAAGCTTTAACACAAGGGATGCGGATACTACAAATGCCGCCAAACCGAACTCATTGAGAATGGAGCGGTGTTCCACCGCGCGGATCTTCTTTTCCAACCCTTTGAGGTATTCTTTTTCAGCGTTGTTGGCTTTCAGATCCTGCACCGTTTCAATACACTCCTGAATTCCATCCGCGCAGGCCATTTTCGCATCCATGGATTTCTGATTAAACCCTTCCTGTACCTTTGCAGAAAAACCTACAATGGCAAACGCCACCGGCATCACCCAAAGAGCCGCCAGCGCCATACGCCAATCGTAGAAGAACAGGCTGACGGCAATCAAGACCGTAGAGATGATGGATCCGGCAAGCTCCGGGATAAAGTGGGAAAAGCTCTGCTCTAAAAAGGTGCAGTCCGCCATAATGGTGCTGGTAAGATCCGCAAGGTCTTTCTTTCCGAAGAAGGACAGGGGGATTTTCCGCAGCCGCTCCGCCAACGTAATACGGCGCACGCCGCTTTCCGTATAGGTGGCAAAATAGGTGGCGTTATACTGGAAGTAGGTTGTCAGCAAGATCAATCCCACACAGAGAATACAGCCGACAATGTAGAAGGGAAGCCGGCTTTCCGGAACACCGCCGTTCATCAGATCGCTCACCATGCAGTACAGCAATCCCACCGGGAACATGAAAGAGATATTTTGCAGGACGCAGGCAAAACAGCCCTTAATTAAATCCTTTGCGCCCTGTTCGGACAAGGCATATCGTTTTTGCAGACGTCTGATCATCTTACTGTACCTCCTTTTGTACCTTCCACTGAATGGAAGTCTGATAGTTCTGCCACATCCGGGCGAACAGACCGCCTCTTTCCATCAGCTCACGGCTGGAACCGCTCTCTGCGATCTGCCCGTCTTTTACAACGTAAATCCGATCTGCACCGGCCACCGTGGAAAGCCTGTGGGCAATCATAATGACCGTTTTGCCCTGAGACAGTTTGGAAAAAGCCGCCTGTACTCTGGTTTCATTGTCGGGATCCGCAAAAGCTGTGGCTTCATCCAGAATAATGATGGGGGTATTTTTCAGCATCACGCGGGCAATAGCAATCCGCTGCTGCTCGCCGCCGGAAAGATAGACCCCCTTGGTGCCGATCACCGTATCCATACCATCCGGCAGTTTTTCAAGGATATCGTCGCACTGGGCATTTTTTAAGGCAGCCATGACTTCCTCCCGGGTGGCTTCCGGTTTACCCAGACGCACATTCTCAAAGATGGAAGCTTTGATCAGCCGGCTGTTCTGGAACACAAAGGAAACCGTGTTCATCAGTTCTTCTTTCGGAATATCACGGACGTCTACGCCGCCCACCCTTACAGTACCGCTTTGAGGATCGAAGAAGCGGGAGATCAGATTTGCCAGCGTGGTTTTTCCGCCGCCGGACGGTCCCACAAAAGCGACTGTCTGCCCGGCAGGAATAGAAATAGATATGCCATTCAAAACATCCTTTTCTCCGTTATAGCTGAAATGTACCTGTTCAAGCTCTACAGAGCCGTCTTTCGGATGCATGGGATGAGCTGTTTCTTTCAGCGGCTCCAAATTCAGAACGCTGTCAATCCGCTGTAAAGCATCGTCCACGATCATAGCGTTTTCGCTCTGGAACATAATACGTGTGAGTGTCACGGAAATGATCGGCGTAATGATGATATAGAATACCAGATTGAGCAAAAATTCTGTCGTGACCTGATCCTGCGTAAACAGCAAGGCTCCTGCGATCAAAAAGACAAACACACCGTTAATGGCCGCGGTATAGAACATCATAGGCGTGCGCAGCTGCTTGGTGTAGGCAATCACCCACACCTTGTACCGGTCAATTGAATCCTTAAACTTCTTAAAGGAAAAGATGGTCTGGCCAAAGGTTTTTACCACCGGAATACCTCGGACATACTCTACCGCTTCATTGGACATATCATCCAGCGCATTCTGATATTCCTTCATCTTCTGCTGCATTTCCTTTCCGGTCATCGCCATCATAATGAGAAAGCCCAGAAGTACCGGCGCCAAACTCAAAAGACCCAGCCGCCAGTCAAACACAAACAGCAGAACCAGAAGACCGCAGGGAGTTGCGAGGGCGTTCGCACGGTCCGGGAGCTGGTGTGCCAGATAGGTTTCCGTAGCAGCGCTGGATTCATTGACGATTTTGCGCAGCTTACCGCTGCCAAAATGTTCCGCAAATCCCAGGGGGAGTTTTACGATATGGTTCATGGACTGCAAACGCAAATTGGTGGCAATGCGAAATGCGCCCAGATGGGAGCACATCAGCCCGGCGATGTACACCAGTACCGCAATGACCGCAAACATCACTGCCATCCAGCCGTTGTAGGTCAGATTCTGCGCACGGCTGAAATCCGGAGCGACTTCCAGCACTTCACGCATGACCTGCCAGATAAAATAATAAGGCACGAGTGCGATCAATGCGCTGATTGCGGAGAGGATCCAGGACGCATAGGTCAGATATCGGTAACTTCCCGCAATCGTGAGCAGGCGCGATAAATTAGATTGTTTTTTCAAGAGAATTCCTCCTTTACATTTCATTTATGATACAGAGGACAATGATTTGTCCTTCTTATATCTAATTTAGTTAGTTTAAGCTAACTGCAAGTCAAAAATTATAGGGCGTTATTGCCCCATAATTTTCATCCATCCTGCGGTGTAAAAGGCCCGCATTTCCTTTACATAGTTTTCCGCATCGGGAAGCGGCATTTCATGGATAACAAGTTCAAAAAACGTATGAAACATCCCGGTGATCAAAATATGCTCCAGAGTTGGGTCAAGCGGCGGGGAGGGTCTGCCTAATTCCGCCAGCACTCTTTGATAAGCGTGTGTCCCCTCCACTTCAATTTCCACCATCTCATCAATCAGCCCAGAAAAGCGGGTCCCTTCGGAACAACAAAGAATGAGCTTACATTCCTCTAAATGCTGATAGGCATAATGCAGCATATCAAACATGCATACCCCTGATATATCGCCCATCACTTCCGGCTGCTGTTCATGGGGCAGGTCGGCAAATTGCTTCTGAGCGTCCTTAAAGCGATCAATCAAGTATTGATAATGTTCGCCCACCAAAGCCTCAAAAAGTTCCTCTTTGCTTTTATAATAACCGTAAAAGGCTCCCAGTGTCTTGCCCAAAGATTTGACGATATTCCGCAGGGAAGCGTCCTTGTAGCCTTTTTGCAAAAACTCCGCTTTTGCCGCCTCATGGATTTGATCCAAAGTTGTCAGATTCTCATCTATGGTACACGCCTCCTTAAAAAATATAGCGGTGCTATATATCACTGCTATATTATAGTTGCTCTTAAGCTGAATGTCAAGTGCTTCTGCATTTTTTATGGATGAATAAAAAGAGAGAAACTACACAAAGGTTTCTCTCTTTTGGTTGTCCGGCTATATACAGCGGTCATTATCCTGTTTGGGTTCCGGCAGAGCACTCATACTACGCAGGCTGACGCCAAGCGTAGAAAGATTGTGCAGTGCGGCCGATGCTGCGGGAGGTAAAATTCCTGCCAATCCCAAGCCTATCAGCGTCCCGTTAAATCCGATGACAAACCGATAATTTGAGTGAATTCTCTCCATCAAAGCCATTGCAATACGACGCAGCTTAACAAGCTCCCAAAGGCTGTCCGCCGCAATGGTAATATCAGCAATTTCTCTGGCAATTGCTGCGCCGTCACTGATGGCAATTCCCGCATCCGCTTCTGAAAGAGCGGGAGAGTCGTTGATACCATCTCCGACCATTAAAACAATATGTCCTTTTTGGCGCAAATCGGCTACAAATTTTGCTTTATCCGCAGGAAGAACCTCAGCGCAGAATGCGTCAACCCCTAAGCGGTTTGCAACCGTAGATGCCGTCCGATAGCTGTCGCCTGTCAGCATAACTGTTTTTTGAATTCCCAAAGCACGCAGCGCAGTCAATACTTCTTTAGCTTCCCTGCGCAGCGGATCGGAAATACAAATCACTGCTGCAAGCTCTCTGCCAATCGCCAAATACAAATGAGAATATTCTTCAGGAAGACGATCAAATCGCTCCTGTTCATTTAGCGGAACAGTTACTCCCTCATCTTCAAAAATGAAGTGCGCACTTCCGATCAATACCCGTTCCTCATTTACCGTACTGGCAATACCATGAGCCACTATGTATTCTACCTTGGAATGAAATTCTTCATGGGATAACCCTCTGCACTGCGCTTCTTGTACTACGGCGTTTGCAATAGAATGGGGAAAATGTTCCTCTAAACAGGCCGCAAGGCGCAGCATATCCGACTCATTTCGTTCTCCGAAAGTGATGATCTGCGTAACCTTCGGACAAGCATGTGTCAATGTACCTGTTTTGTCAAATATGATGGTATCAGCCGCCGCCACCGCTTCTAAGAACTTGCCGCCTTTTACAGTGATATGTTCTTTTCCGGCTTCCCGCATGGCAGAAAGCACCGCCAGCGGCATGGAAAATTTTAACGCACAGGAGAAATCCACCATAAGTACCGACAAGGCCCGCAGGATATTTCGTGTCAGCAGAAAGCTCAAGATACTGCCGGCAAAGGTATACGGAACCAATTTATCTGCAAGGTTAGCCGCTTTGCTTTCAGCTGCCGATTTCATCTGTTCGGATTTTTCAATCATGGTTACAATTTGATCATATCGGCTGGAACCCATAGCTTGTTTTACTTCCAGTATGCACTCGCCTTCTTCTATGACAGTACCGGCATACACGGTGTTTCCCGGGTGTTTTACGACCGGTACAGACTCTCCAGTCAAAGAAGCCTGATTGACTGTGACTTCCCCCTCGGCTAAGATACCGTCCATAGGAATCATGCTCCCGGTACGAATCACGATTTTGTCACCTGGGCGGATATCTGATACTGCTGTCAGAATTTCTGATTCCGGTGTCTTCAGCCATACCCGATCCACATTCAGGGCCATACAGCGAGCAAGGTCTTCCATTGATTTTTTTCTGGTCCATTCTTCCAACAGTTCGCCCAGTTCCAGCAGAAACATGACGGTTCCTGCTGTTCCGAAATCTTTGCGAAATGCGGAAATTCCTATGGACAGTGCATCCAGCACATCTACCTTCAGTTTTCCTCTCCAAAGACAGTGGATACCTCTCTTCAAAAAAGGGAGCATATGCCATACAATTCGTGCGATCTGCAATGGTTTCGGCAAAAAGAGCATAGACGCTGCTTTTAGTACCACTTTTCCGACCAGCTTTTCCTGAAATTTACGGTTTAATTCACGGCTGCTGTGCAGTGGCAAAGTGATTTGTGATTGCGCTTCCTGCAAGTTAAACTCACGGATAGCCGCCAGCACTTCCTTACGTGACCCGGAGTATTGCAGAATCACACACCCGGTGCGTTCATGGACAGTTACTTGTGTGATCCATGATTTCTTTTGAAACCAATTTTCCAGCACATCTGCTTCCTGCAAAGTCATTTTTTTCTGACCGATTCGAAAACGGATACGCCCTTTGCTTTCGTGTAAAATAATTGCCTTCATTTGTCGCTTCTCCTTCATAAAAAAAGAGCCGTATCAACGGCTCTTTTCTGTTACTCTTCCTCAGAAGTTTCAAGTTGTGCGGCTGCCGCTTCTTCCGCTTCTTTTGCAGCTCTTTCTTCATTCAGATCTTTGGCAGAAGCTAAAATGTCCGATGCGTTTTCCTGCACGGTCGTTACCGTTTCCATGACATAATCTTTCATACGCAGTCCTGCGGCTGTTGCGTGAACATATGCTTTTTTAGCGTCTTTGCTGGACAGCAGTTTAATTCCAACCGATCCGAAAAGTGTGCCACCTACAAAAAGAGCCAATTTATTGTATAAACTCATATAGAATCTTCCTTTCCGTTATTTTCTTTTGTATCCTGTAATCATTACCATGAGCAGGCAGATCACGGCTCCCCATGCCCAAAAACGGTGCTGTTTCAACCAGATCCCTCCTTCATAGATTTTGTCTAATTATTATAACAACTTTAGCTAAATCATTCTTTTGGAAACAGACAAAAACCAATGGAATCAGACCTATTTCGATACTGTCTGGGTGTACAATTAAAGTGCCTTTTAAAAGCTACATTGAATTGACTTAAACTTGCGTATCCAATTGCCTGTGCAACGTCCAGTACAGTCATAGAAGAGCACCGAAGAAGTTCAGCGGCTTTTTCCATACGTTTATGTGATAGCCAAGTATATACCGGCTGACCACGAATACTGCGAAAATATTTTTTAAATGTAGTAGGAGATATATAAAATTTGTGACACAAATAATCAATCGTTATTTTTTCATCCAGATGCATCTCCATATAATTGCAAATCTCATTTATCTCTTCTCTTATTACCTTACTTATTTTAAGATTATCTTTATCTTTTGGATACAATGTTCCTGTACTTAGCAGAAATAGCAATTCTACTGACTTCCAAACGCAGTATCTGCTTTTTTGAAAGTCTTCCATTTTGACTATTTCAGAAAATGTAGAAAAAACCCAAGATGAACCATGAATAACAGCACATCCATCTTGCTTATCCATATATTTTTTTACTTCAAAAGTATTCAATTTTAAGTCTCCCATCATACGACATAGGGAATATAAACTCTCTTTTGCCGTAGTCGCATCTACGGATACCAATATTCCTGCCAAATCCGCTGTACATGCGACGGAATACAGTGAAGATACCTCAGATAGTAAAAGAATTTCCTGCTTTCTTACAACAACCACACGATTCCATTGTTGTTTGAGTACAACATGACCTGCAAAACAAAAGAAAACTTCAAAGTGAAGTGGCTGTAAGGATATCGGGATAAATGGATCCTTTGTATTGCCTTGAAGACGAAAATTGCAAACATCCACACCTGTTATTATTGTTTCCCATAAGGCTTTTTCACCTCGGATACTTTTCAAAAATTCTGTTAACACATAGTTTCTCCTCCCTTCTAATAGAAATTATGTCATGTGATAGAATGTAGTTAGTAACGACTAACTACATTCTATCACAATTTCTGTATGAAAGCAAGAACAGCGCAATTGATGTTATAAATAGAATAGCATTTTTATTCTTTCGCTTTAAAATATCCAAGCGCATCGGTACGCTCTCCGTTCTGCCATACTTCAAAGTGCAGGTGGTTTCCGGTAGAATTGCCGGTGGTACCGACATAACCGATGACTTCGCCCTGTTTCACTTCCTGCCCTACGGTCACGCAGATAGAGGAACAGTGGGCATACAGGGTGTCAAAAGTATCGTTATGGTTTATCTTGATATAGTATCCATACCCGCCGCCCCAAGTGTCGATGGCATTGGCAATGGTGACTGTGCCATCTGCCGCTGTCAGAATCGGTGTACCACCCGGAGCGCCGATATCGGTTCCGCTGTGGTAGGCAATTTCTCCAGTAAAGGGGTCCTCACGGTATCCAAACCATGAGGTAATGGTATAACTTTGCGGAAGAGGCCATTGGAAAATCCCGGTCCCTTCCCAATCAGTATTTGGATTCATGATCTGACCACCGCCGCTGTTAAAACCACCCAGCAGTTCTGCCCACAAATTCTGATTTTCTGGCTCCGACATTAAGGCAAGGTATTCGTTCTGCCTTGCATTGAAATTGTACTGCTGCGCCATTTCCTCCGCTGTTTTATGTGTTAGAGAGATTTCCAGAATGGTTTCCGTTACCGTTTCGGTGCGGGTAGTTTCTTTTCCATCCTCGTCTACTTCGGTAACTTCCACTTCATGGCTCTCGGTACGGGTGCTGGAAGACACTGCATTCATCTCCCACATAATATCCCGCATCTGCTGAACTTGAGTGTCATCCAAAGAAGCCACCTGAGTGCCATCTTCCGCACCGGTCACCTTGGCAGAAAAAACAGCGAGAACATCTTCCCAATTGATAGAAAGCACTCCGTCATTTGAAGTAAACTCCACCCGATTATGGCTATTGCTATCTTCAATTTCTTGAATGTGTGCCTGAAATTCCCCGTTTAAAGTTGTCACAGCCTGCGTAACGCTGGTGCCGGTTCCCGTAGAATCCGAACCGAAAAATAAGCCGAAACAGGAACCGACAATCAGGGCAATCAAACAAATTAACAAGATTATCACTACAGCTACCCAACCTCCGGCAGCGATGGCAGCAATCAACCCCTTTACAGCCGCAATGGTTGCTTTAACCGCTGCTATAGTTACACGGACCGCCGCTTTAACTCCTGCAATTGTTGCTTTCGCAGTAGCCTTGGCGGCCTGTGCGGCTTTTTGTGCCGCTTTTGCAGTGGCCTGCGCTGTCTTGGCTGCCTGCTGTGCAGTCTTTGCCGAGCGCTGGGCAGTTTTGATACCTTTAGCGCTATTCTTCACACCTTTCATAGAACGGCTGGCGGTTTTTACTGCTTTTTGAGGTTTTCCTTTGACCGCCTTGGCAGCGGTATTTTTGGTCCGTATTTTAGAAGCGGTATCCTTCGTGATCTCCGTTGCTTTGCTGCCAGCGTTTTTCGCTTCCGAGAGGGTACGGGAAATTTCTCTTTTTTCTTTGACTTTCCGAGCGGTGGTCTGCGCCAGTTTTTTCCCGCCCCGATAGGTAATGTTGGCACTCTTTTTTGCGGTGGTTTCGATACCGGACAGCATTTGATCTCCGGCGCTGTTAGCGGGGGCGTTGGAGGTTTCTCCCTGCTGGCTGGCAAAAGGCGTCCCCTTCAATTCCGATACGGCTTTCTCCTTGGATTTCAGCCATGCATCCTTCATTGCGGTTTTTGGGGCTTTGGCGGCACTATCCAAAAGCCTTGGTTTTCCATTTTCCGGTTTGGTCTTAATTTCTTTCAATGGCATACCTCCTAAAAAAGATACAGGGAGCCAAAGGAGGCTCCCTGCTGCGATGTTGTTTCATGTATAGGTTTACACCCCCCTCAGTGCTTCGTCCGGCTTGGTGGTCATCAGCTGGTACAGACGGGTATTGCGGGGGAAGCTGTTTTCAAACGGTACAATGTTGCCAGCACAGCGGATGAGACCGCAGCCAGCAGATACATTGGTGATGTAGCCAAGCTGGGTGTCCGAGATATGGAGCAGATTTGCCAGTTCATCCCGGTCGGTGGAGGACTGGTTCAGAAGGAGCAAAAACTCCGAGTTTGCCAGCATCAGGCGGGCAGTATCGGAACGGAGCAGCTCCTCGACATTCTGCGTGAGCCCTGTCACAAGGCCGTTATATTTTCGGATACGCTTCCACAGCTTGTAGAAAAAATCGGCGCTGTACTGGTAGCGAAACAGCAGATAAAACTCATCGGCAAATACCCATGTGGTTTTTCCTTTCTTCCAGTTTTGGATCACACGGTTGAAAATCGCATCGAGGGTGACTAACATCCCGATGGGCATGAGCTGTTCGCCCAATTCACGGATATCATAGGCGATGATGCGGGCTTTGGTGTCTACATTGGTGTGCTGGGCAAAGGTGTTGAGACTGCCGGTGATAAACAGCTCGGAGGAAAGCGCCAGCCCTCTGGCTTCCGGCTCCGGCTGCTTTAAGAGGGAATGGTACAGATCTTTCAGCGTGGGAGCTGCACCCTCATAATTGTTTGCCATATACTCCCGGTACACATCATAGGTGCAGCGGTCCAGAATAGATTTCTCTTTGGCAGACACACCGCCTGCCCCTACTAACTGCTCGAACAGCGAGAGAATGAATTCTGATTTTTCAATCAGCGGGTTGCGCTCGTCACCGTAGGCTTTGTCCATATCAAGGGCGTTCAGGTGGGTGTTGGAGGCTGCGGAAATCCGAATAATTTCCCCGCCAAGCGCTTCTACCAAGAACCCAAATTCAGACTCCGGGTCCAGAATCAGGATATCATCATTGGTTGACAGCGCAATGCTCACAATTTCTTCTTTGGCACTGAAGGATTTGCCGGAACCGGAAACACCAAGGCGGAAGCTGTTCCCGTTTAAGAGCTTGCGGCGGTCGGCTACAATCATGTTTTTGGAAACAGCGTTCTGCCCATAGTAGATGCCCCCGGTCTGCATGATTTCCTGTGCTCGGAAAGGAATCAGCACAGCGGTGCTTTCGGTGGTCAGGGTACGGATGGCTTGGATTCTGCGCAAACCATAAGGAAGCACAGTATCCAGCCCATCCTTCTGCTGCCAGCGCAGGACGCTCATCTGGCACAGATGTTTTCTGGCTGTTGTAAGAATCGTTTCTGTGTCACTGTCCAATTGTTCCTTGGTATCAGCCAGATGGACCATGGTCACGAGACCGAACATCATTCTTTGATCCCTGTTGGTCAGATCGTCCAGCATTTCCTTGGTTTCTTTTCGCTGCTGTTCCATGTCGTAAGGAAGGACAGCGGAAAAGTTATTGGCTGCGTTCTGCTTTCGCTGCCAGTTTGCCGCATTCGTTTCCACGCCCAAGAGCTTGTTCTGGATTTCCCTTACTGCTTCATCGGTGGGAACAGGTAAAATGTCAATGGAGAGCATGAGGCTGCGGTCCATATCACAGAGTTCAGCAATCATGGAATCCTTGATATAGCTGGCGTACCCCTGTAAATACAAAACCCTGCCCCAGCGGTCGTTCAGACGGAAGTGATCTTTCTGGAATTCCATGCTGTCCGGGCAAAGCCAATCTTTGAAGTTGTGTCCCTTTTTCATCTGTTCCTTGAGATCAAAGGCAAAAGCGGCAGGTTCATTGCCCTTAAAGAAATCCCGGAACACCTGCAGGCGGGTTCCGGCGTCCAGTTCCCGTCCAATAGAGGAAAGCTGGGACAAATGAGTGATCAGATCCGTACCCACACGGGAGAAATAGGTGCGGGCTTCATCGATATTCCGTTTCGCTACCGTGATGGTGATGTAACGGTCCTGCACCACACTGTTGTTGGTACCGGTTACCTTTGAGAGCAGCATTTCGTTGTACTCTTTGCGGAAATGGTCCAGCCCGTCCTCTTTCATCGGAAGCAGCAGGGATTTCTCAAATTCCGCTTTATTGATTTTCCGGTTGTTAATGGTGATCTTGGCGCTGGCACCGGAATCCAGCGCATTGAGGAGCTCTGAGTAATCGAGAAACATCGCTGTCTTATCCTCTTTTCCAGCGATTTGATAGTTAATATCGGTAAAGGAAAAGGTTTTGGAAAACCTGCTTCCTACCTGAAAAATCCCATCCGGCCAGATACGCTGGATGGGGATGGCGTCCTGTACGGACTTCGGAATTGTGAATTTTTCTTTCTCCAATTTCGTTGCTTTGACAAGCGTTTTGATAATAGGCATCCTTCCTTTCAGTGCGAAAAATGAAAAAGGTTACTGTTCTTTCCCAGCTGGTGGCTGAGACTTACGCTTTTTCCTTTTGCGTGGCGGCTTTTCGCCCTCTGCAATGGCATCTTTCAAGGCTTCGTAGTAGAGATTCTCAGACTTGAACACAAGCTTTTTCGGATACAGAAATTCTGATTTAAACCAAGCCCATGCCACTTGTTCGGCGGTCATCCCATGGTACTTAAAGAAGCCGCAGGCAGCGAATGGAGCTGCTCCAAGAATGCACATCCAGCCAACTTCTTCGCTGCCAATCAGCGGGCGCAAACCAAAATACAGACCGACTGCTACCCCTACTGCAAGCAAGGAACAGATAAACTGTCGGGTGGAAAGTCCAAAAAAGATGGACTCCTGATAATCCCGGATTTCCTTTGGTACTTTTACTTCCATATTAACTCCTTTCTTTTTCGAAAAAATAGGTTGTATTTCTCCTATTTTTGAGTATAATAGAAATAGGAGGTGTTGTGTATGACTGTGAACACAAAAAATCTGGTTTCCATCACAGAAGCCAATCAGAACTTTTCCCGTGTTGCCCGTCTGGTAGATGAAAACGGGGCAGCCGTTATTTTAAAGAACAACGTCCCCCGTTATGTGCTGGTGGAATTCAGTCAGGCGGAGCAGGAACAACTGGCAGAGGATGAGGATATTCTGGCTGTATCTAAACGTCTAATCGCCAAAAACCGCCATGCTTACGAGGAACTGGCGAAATGAAAACCTTATCGCAAAAACAGATTCTCGCCCTGCATTCTGCATTGATCAAGGAGTTCGGCGGCAGCGACGGGATCCGGGACCAAGGGCTTTTGGAATCCGCATTGGCGGCTCCGTTTCAAACCTTCGGTGGGGGACCAGGCTATCCATCTCTGCCGG
>ERZ780218.31-NODE-31-length-137023-cov-5.925625_pt1 | contig 137023 bp, 93 predicted proteins | sample MGYA00510975_ERZ780218 | MGnify/ENA primary metagenome ERZ780218 (study PRJEB29588, sample SAMEA2152063) | human gut metagenome | biome: human gut; feature: human-associated habitat; material: faeces | place: Denmark | collected 2008/2010 ... | reverse complement strand
GAAACACTCATAAAAGAGAATCTTTCGCTGAAATATACTTTTTAAGGGACGACTAAATAGAATGTGGGAAGTATTAATGTCATATATCAACAGTATTCTCTAAAGAGAAGATTTTCTGCGATTAATGAGGCATTAAAACATCCTTTGTATCTCCTCAAGCTTTGATATTCAAAACTAAAGGGAAAGTAATAGTTAGAATATCAAAGTAGGAGAGTGGATATATTTATTTATTGTACGATTACTTTGCCTGTATTAACGGACTTTCCACTGGCTATTACATTATAGATATACATTCCTTTCATACGGCGTGTTGGTACTTTAACTTTACTGCTTATGATAGCCTGGCGATAAACCATGCGGCCACTTTGATCACATAATTCAATGAAACTGCCGGAAGTTACATTTTCTTCTCCTACTTCTATAGTAAATGTTTCGTTCTGGCGTACCGGATTAGGATATCCTTTAAATTCAGCCATTTTGGTGAATTTAATGCCTGAGCTATTGCCTTTTATTATTTTATAGAAAGTAGTAAGTGTTAGGTCACTGCTATTGTGGGCACGTTTCTCGCTGAGTATATAATGGTTATCTCCCATTTTTACAACATTTAAGTATGAGTAAGGTTGGCCGGAACCGGGATAATCAGTAATTGCATCTGTTGGAATTTCTGTTAAAACCTTTCCATTTTCATCGAGGATCTCAGCTTTGGTCAGTTTCCATTCTTTTCGTTCGTAAGACTCACTATTTTCAACTGTATAGACATAGGTACCCCGAATATATTCCCATTTTTCATCATTATTGAAAAGTGTTTGAGTGGCAGGGCTCCCTTCTCCACCATCATGTTCTGCATTTACCATTTGGTATTCAATTAGTGAATATACGGTTGCTCCAATATCAAAAGACTGATTGTAATCATGTTCTACATCTTTTACTATGATATTTTTCACATTGTGTATTTCGTCATTGTAAATACTGATTGTGCGGTCTGTTTTGTTTTCATTATCTAATATGGAAAAGAAGTAATCTTCATTTACGAAATTGTGAATAAAGTAACAGGCCTTTTCGAATACTTGAGGTTCTCCAAAACTTTGCCCTTGCACATTTAAAGCTATTGCAGTAAATATGCCAAATAATAGTTTCTTCATTTGTTCTGTTTGTTTAAATAATTGTTGTAGAATATTGATGTGTAAATGAGATTGATAGAACTTATTGTACTATCACTTTACCTGTACTGATAGCCTTACCTCCAGATATTATATTATAGATATACATCCCTTTCATACGACGTGTTGGTACTTTAACTTCACTGTTTGTGATAGCCTGGCGATAAACCATGCGACCGCTCTGATCACATAATTCAATGAAATTGCCGGAAACTACATTTTCTTCTCCTACTTCGATAGTAAAAGTTTCGTTTTGGCGTACCGGATTAGGATAACTTTTAAAGCTGGCAGTTTTGGTGAAGCTTACACCCGATCCTCCTTTGCTTTTATTGAGTTTCCAATAGGAGGTGTTGTAAGTAGGTTCTCCGGGATCAACAGGCTCATTGAGTTCTTCGTCATTCACTATGTAATAGTTGTCGCCAATTTGGGTTAATTCAACCGATATCTCTAACATATCATATCCTGCATAGAACTCGACAGCTTCTACAGGGAGAGTGCCTAATATTTCTCCGTCTTCATTGATAACTTCTGCTTTTTGAAGTATGTATTCATATCGCTCACCTGTCGTCTGCTTTTTGAAAGTACAAAATACATATTCTATTTTGTCATCGTCATTGAATAGATACTGGCTCAATAAAGAACCACTATAGGCATCATATCCGGTTAAATTATCCATGTCTAAATCGACAATGCCATAAGCCATGTTATCTTCACGATTAAAAACCGCATTCTTTACAGTGAATTTTCTGGATTTCTGTAATTCATCATTATAGATGTCAACAATGTAATCTTTGTTACTTTCTGTGATGGTATACAGAAATGGTTTGCTGACAAAGAAATGTGCGATTTCACTTCTTTCTTTCATCACTACCGGTGTATCGGTTAAACTCTGTCCTTGCACATTCAGAGCAAGTACAGTAAACATTCCAAGTAATAGTTTTTTCATAATAATGTTTGTTTTTATAATTAAAATGTGACACGAAGTTAGGCATTTATATGTAAAGTATAAAACGCTATTTTGGAGAATGATGCCTGTTTGGATATATTCAGGGGCTATTGGTGCTTATTTGATGGTTATGTTACAAAAAAATATTATTCTTTTGTATAACTTTTCTTCTTTGATAAGTAAATGTGTCTGAACAAAAGCCAAAGAGGCATTGTTCTGTTTGTAGCGTGAGTTCAACACACATTACGTGATATTTCGTTTAAACTATCATTCATACAGAACTCTCACCAGTATATTTTGCTGCTCAAAATGTGTATTTATTAATCTCTATATCGGGAGGCGAAAGCCTGTTGTTTAATCGGAACTTTATGAGATATAAAGAAGGATTTCTATGGCTATTATTAATTATCTAAATATTATTATATATGAACAAAATAAACATCAAAGATTTATACCTTATTTTTGGAAATGACAAGCAGAAGGCACTTCGCTTATTGAAAGAGGGGAGAAGCAAAAGCGAAATATTGAAAGCAACCGGATGTACGGTTGCTGTGAAAGATGCAAACCTCTCGATTGACGAAGGAGAAATATTTGTTATTATGGGATTGTCAGGGAGTGGTAAATCTACTCTGCTGCGTTGTATCAACCGACTGATAAAACCAACTTCGGGCGAAGTGGTAATCAATGGAACGGATATTGCTAAGGTATCTGACAAAGAATTGTTGCAGATACGACGAAAGGAACTGGCTATGGTTTTCCAGAATTTTGGTTTGTTGCCCCATCGTACAGTACTGCATAATATTGCTTTCGGACTTGAACTGCAGGGGGTAAAAAAAGAAGAAAGAGAACGAAAAGCGATGGAGAGTATGCAACTGGTAGGACTAAAAGGATATGAAAATCAAATGGTTGGTGAATTATCCGGTGGTATGCAGCAACGTGTAGGACTGGCACGTGCATTGGCTAATAACCCGGAAGTACTACTGATGGATGAAGCTTTCTCTGCTCTTGATCCTTTGATTCGCGTACAGATGCAGGATGAACTATTGGCTTTACAAGCCAAAATGAAGAAGACAATTGTATTTATTACCCATGACCTGAGTGAAGCTATTAAACTTGGAGACCGTATTGCTATTATGAAAGATGGAGAAATAGTACAGATCGGCACTTCGGAAGAGATACTGACAGAACCTGCCAATGCTTATGTAGAACGTTTCGTGGAAAATGTAGACCGTAGTAAGATTATTACAGCGGCTTCGGTGATGATTGATAAACCATTGGTAGCGCGTTTGAAAAAAGAGGGTCCGGAGGTATTGATCAGAAAGATGCGCGAACGTAACCTGACGGTGCTTCCGGTAGTGGATACGGGTAACGTATTGGTAGGAGAGGTCCGATTGAACGATTTATTGAGGCTGAGAAAGGAACAGGTGAGGTCGATTGATTCTGTGGTACGTCATGAAGTACATTCTGTATTGGGGGATACGGTTCTTGAAGATATCCTGCCGTTAATGACAAAAACCAATTCACCTATTTGGGTGGTAAATGAGGACAGGGAGTTCGAGGGGGTGGTTCCACTGTCATCTCTTATCATTGAGGTGACCGGAAAAGATAAAAAAGAAATTAATGAAATCATTCAAAATGCAATAGACTTATGATAAATATCGGAAAATATATAGAGATGGCCATAAACTGGCTTACAGAACATTTTGCTTCTTTCTTTGATGCACTAAGCATGGGCATTGGAGGATTCATTGACAGTTTTCAGCATGTATTATTCGGGATACCGTTTTATATTACTATTGTGGCGCTTGCTGTACTTGCCTGGTTTAAGGCAGGTAAAGGAGTGGCTGTATTTACATTGTTGGGATTATTGTTGATTTACGGTATGGGATTCTGGGAAGAAACAATGCAGACACTTGCATTGGTACTTTCTTCCACCTGTCTTGCTCTGTTGTTGGGAGTACCGTTGGGTATTTGGACCGCCAATAGTGATCGATGTAATAAGATAATGCGGCCTGTTCTCGATTTTATGCAGACGATGCCGGCTTTTGTTTATCTGATTCCGGCAGTATTATTCTTTGGGTTAGGGACAGTGCCGGGCGCCTTTGCAACTATCATTTTTGCGATGCCTCCGGTGGTTCGTCTCACAGGATTGGGGATACGTCAGGTTCCTAAAAATGTAGTGGAAGCTACACGCTCGTTTGGGGCTACTCCCTGGCAATTACTTTATAAAGTGCAATTACCATTAGCGCTACCTACCATATTGACCGGAGTAAACCAGACTATTATGATGTCTCTTTCAATGGTTGTTATTGCTGCGATGATTTCTGCCGGTGGACTGGGAGAGATTGTCTTGAAAGGGATTACTCAGATGAAAATAGGCTTGGGATTTGAAGGAGGTATAGCCGTAGTTATACTTGCGATCGTTCTGGACCGTATTACTCAGGGGATAGCGCAAAACAAAAAGAAATAATAGAGATATGAATACTAAGATAAAAATTATAGTAGCAATCTTACTTGCTATATTCTTTTTCAGCTCATGCGGAGGAGGAGATTCTGATAAAAAGATAAGTATTGCTTACGCCAATTGGGCGGAAGGTATTGCAATGACGCATCTGGCAAAAGCCATCCTTCAAGAGCAGGGATATGATGTGAAATTACTAAATGCCGATCTTGCTCCTATATTTACTTCACTTGCCAGAAAGAAAGCAGATGTTTTTATGGATGTTTGGCTACCGGTAACAATGAGTGATTACATAGAGCAATATGGTGATAAACTGGAAATAATAGGTGATATATATGATGAAGCCCGTATCGGACTGGTTGTACCGGAGTATGTAACGATTAATTCTATTGATGAATTGAATTCTCAGAAGCAACGTTTTGGTTCGAAGATTGTTGGTATCGATGCAGGGGCAGGTATTATGCGGGCTACGGAAGACGTTATTGAAGACTATAATCTGGATTATAAGCTGATGACCTCAAGTGGTCCTGCTATGACTGCTTCATTGAAGAAAGCAATTGACAGAAATGAATGGATAGTGGTCACTGGTTGGACACCGCATTGGATGTTTGATCGTTTCAAATTAAAGATATTGCAAGATTCCAAGAATATTTATGGTAGTGCGGAGAAGATTCATATTATTACCTGGAAAGGTTTTCCGGAGAAAGATCCGTTTGCTACTCAACTTTTCAGGAATATTCGTCTGACAGATGAGCAGATCAGTTCTTTGATGCTGGCTGTGGAAGAAACAGAGAAAACAGAAAAGGAGGCTGCCCGTAAATGGATAGATGAACACCGGGAATTGGTGGATAGTTGGATTCCAAAAGAACAGTAAACAGACAAAAAGGCGGGAGCCCTTTCGGATTCCCGCCTTTCTTTTATCTGATAAGTTGAATTACTTATTCGGCAACACCCCAAGCCTGGTTAGCCAGACGCTTGTAGTTGTTGTAACGCCATTTAGCATTGTCTTCAGCTGCCTGGAACAGTTCTTCTGCTTCTGCAGGATATTGCTTCATTACAGATGCATAACGAACTTCACCTTTCAAGAAGCCCTTGAACTCATCCCAGTTCGGTTCTTTGCTATCCAGTGAGAACGGGTTCTTACCTTCAGCTTCCAAAGCCGGGTTGTAACGCCACAGGTGCCAGTAACCGCACTTAACTGCTTTTTCTTCTTCTTCCTGGCTCTTACCCATACCAGCTTTCAAACCGTGGTTGATACATGGAGCGTAAGCGATGATGAGTGAAGGTCCTGGATATGCTTCAGCTTCGCGGATAGCTTTCAGAGTCTGAGCCTGGTCAGCACCCATAGCGATCTGTGCAACATAAACATAACCGTAAGTAGTAGCCATCAGACCAAGGTCTTTTTTGCGAACACGTTTACCGGAAGCAGCAAACTTAGCGATAGCACCTACTGGAGTAGCCTTAGAAGACTGTCCACCTGTATTTGAGTAAACTTCAGTATCGAGTACCAGGATGTTAACGTCTTTACCGGAAGCGATAACGTGGTCAAGACCGCCGTAACCGATATCATAAGAAGCACCGTCACCACCGATGATCCACTGGCTACGTTTAACGAGGAAGTGAGTCAGACCTTTCAGTTCTTTGCAAACCGGGCAACCTGCAGCAATACCTTGTTCGATGATTGCTTCGATTTGTGGAGCAAGTTCTTTAGTCTTGTCTGCATCGTACATGTTTTCGATCCATGCTTTCAATACTTCTTTTGCTTCAGCCGGAGCATTTTCACCTGCAAGAATCTGGTTGAATAGTTTCACGATACGGTCACGCATCTTTTCGTTAGCCAGTTCCATACCCAAACCGAACTCACAGAAGTCTTCGAACAGAGAATTAGCCCATGCCGGACCGTGACCCTTTTCGTTTGTAGTATAAGGAGTTGAAGGTACTGAACCTGAGTAGATCGAAGAACATCCGGTAGCGTTAGCAACCATTTCGCGGTCACCGAACAACTGAGTGATCAGTTTTACGTACGGAGTTTCACCACAACCTGAGCAAGCGCCGGAGAACTCAAACAACGGAGTTGCGAACTGAGAGTTCTTAACGTTAGCTTTGATGTCAACCAGGTGTTGTTTGCTCTTCACGTTGTCAATGCAGTAAGTCCAGTTATCAGCCTGAGCCAATTGGCTTTCGAGGTGTTTCATGGTCAATGCCTTGCCACCCTTCTTCGGATTACCCGGACAGATGTCAGCACAGTTACCACAACCCAGACAGTCGAGAACGTCTACCTGAATACGGAAAGTTGTACCTTCGAATGCTTTACCTACAGTTTTCAGCATTTCGAAGTTTGCACCCTTCTGCTCTTCAGCATCAAGTACGAACGGACGGATAGAAGCGTGAGGACAAACGTAAGCACACTTGTTACACTGGATACAGTTTTCTGCGTTCCACTCCGGTACAAATGCAGCTACACCACGTTTTTCGTATTTAGAAGTTCCCTGATACCAGGTTCCGTCTTCAATACCCTTGAATGCAGATACCGGCAGCAAGTCACCGTCTTGTGCGTTGATAGGACGAACTACTTCATTGATGAATGCAGGATCGTTGTTAGTAGCTTTAGCATCATCTGCCAGGTTGGCCCATGAAGGATCAACTGTCAGTTGTTTGTATTCACCACCACGGTCAACGGCTGCATAGTTCTTGTTAACGATATCTTCACCCTTCTTACCATAAGACTTCACGATGAATTTCTTCATCTGTTCTACTGCCTGTTCTACAGGGATAACGTTTGTGATACGGAAGAATGCAGACTGAAGGATTGTATTGGTACGGTTGCCCAAGCCAATTTCCTGTGCAATCTGAGTAGCGTTGATATAATATACAGAGATGTTATTCTGTGCAAAGTATTTCTTCACTCTGTTAGGCAGGTTCTTAGCCAGTTCTTCACCTTCCCAGATTGTATTCAGCAAGAAAGAACCGTTTTTGCGCAAACCGCGTGTCACATCATACATATGCAGGTAAGCCTGAACGTGGCAAGCCACAAAGTTCGGAGTATTTACCAGGTAAGTAGAACGGATTGGAGTATCACCGAAACGCAGGTGAGAGCAAGTGAAACCTCCTGACTTCTTAGAGTCGTAAGAGAAGTAGGCCTGGCAGTGTTTATCAGTGTTGTCACCGATAATCTTAACAGAGTTTTTATTAGCACCTACTGTACCGTCAGCACCCAGTCCGTAGAATTTAGCTTCGAACATGCCTTCGCCACCCAAAGCAATTTCTTCTTTCTGAGGAAGTGAAGTAAATGTTACGTCGTCTACGATACCGATAGTGAAGTGGTTCTTCGGCATTGGCATAGCCAGATTTTCGAATACAGAGATGATCTGGGCAGGAGTAGTGTCCTTAGAACCCAAACCGTAGCGGCCGCCTACGATAACCGGAGCATTTTCTGTGCCGTAGAAGCAGTCTTTTACATCCAGATACAGAGGTTCGCCGTTAGCACCCGGTTCTTTTGTACGGTCAAGAACTGCGATAGACTTCGCAGTCTTAGGTACAGCAGCCAGGAAGTGTTTTGCAGAGAACGGACGGTACAGGTGAACTGCAACCATACCTACTTTCTCACCGTTAGCTACCAGATAGTCGATAGCTTCACGGGCAGCTTCTGTTACAGAACCCATTGCGATGATTACGCGTTCTGCATCTTCTGCTCCATAGTAATCGAACAAACCGTATTTACGACCAGTAATCTTAGAAATTTCGTTCATGTACTCTTCTACGATAGCAGGAACTGCTTCATAGTAGTTGTTACATGATTCACGATGCTGGAAGAAGTGATCCGGATTTTCAGCCATACCACGAGCAACCGGAGTCATCGGGTTCAGTGCGCGGGCACGGAATTCAGCCAAAGCTTCCTGATCAACCAGCGGAGCGAGATCCTCATTTTCCAGCATTTCGATCTTCTGGATTTCGTGTGAAGTGCGGAAACCGTCGAAGAAGTTCATGAAAGGAACGCGCGCCTTGATAGTAGCCAGGTGAGCTACACCAGCCAGGTCCATAACTTCCTGTACAGAACCTTCGGCCAACATAGCAAAGCCGGTCTGACGGGCAGACATAACGTCCTGGTGGTCACCGAAGATACACAACGCGTGAGAAGCCAGTGTACGAGCCGATACGTGGAATACGCAAGGCAGGAATTCACCGGCAATCTTGTACATGTTAGGGATCATCAACAAAAGACCTTGAGAAGCAGTGTATGTAGTAGTCAACGCACCTGCCTGAAGAGAACCGTGAACTGCACCGGCAGCACCGCCTTCAGATTGCATTTCCTGTACCAATACTGTTTCGCCGAAGATGTTCTTACGTCCTGCGGCAGCCCATTCGTCTACATATTCAGCCATTGTAGAAGAGGGAGTGATGGGGTAGATGGCAGCTACTTCAGAAAACATATACGAGATATGTGCAGCAGCCTGGTTACCATCACAAGTGATGAATTTCTTCTGTTTAGTCATAACTAAAAATTAATATTTAAGTAAATAAATCATTTCAATATAAGAATCCGAACATCCAAAGAGGTATATGGTTGTTTCTGCCTATTTCTGCTTTTTGCAAAGCATACGTCACACCGGGATTATTCTTTATCTTCACCCCTTCGCAACATATCCTGAACGGCATCACTTCATCCACCAGGAACGAGGCATTCTTGTCTCCCTTATATACCTTATGGTCTTTCCACAATGAATTTACAAAGAAAGTGTCGAGCACGTCTTGTTCTTCTACTTTCACCGGATAAATGGAATACATCAGATTGGAATTATGCATCATAATCTTTGACGGTTTCTTGGGGAATTCTTCTCCCTTTGGATATACCAGATTAATAAGACGGGCATCTGCCAGATACTTGATGTAGTTCATTACCGTAGCACGTGATGTCTGTATATCGGTAGCCAATTGGCTCACGTTGGGGGCCTTGGGACCGTCTACAGCCAACAAATATAGTAATTTTTTTATCTTTGAGAGATATTTCAGTTCAATTTGTTTGATAAGAAGAATATCTACCTCCACCATCATATTCATGGTTTTGAGTAGGTTTTCCGAGAAATTACGCTTTTCAAGGAAGAACGGATAGAAACCATGGTGCAGATAATCCTGAAAAAAGTCCAGCGGACGAACTTTTGAAAGTATTCCTTTAGCTATCTGTTCGTGGTTACTGAGCAGTTCTTCAAGCGAGTAGGCACGGAACTTCATTCCGGTCTGAAGATTCAGGTATTCGCGGAAGGAGAATCCTCGCAGGTTATAACTTTTCACAATGTCGCGAAGTTCGAGGTTCTCTTCTTTCAGTCGCATCACCGATGAACCTGTGAAAACAATCTTCACATTGGGGAAACGATCGTAACACATTCGCAGTTCTTTACTCCAGTCCGGATGTTTGAACACCTGGTCTATCAGTAATACCTTTCCGCCCCGGCGTTGAAACTCATTGACGAAATCGACAAGGCTATGGCCGGAGAAATAGAAGTTGTTCATGTTGATAAAAAGACATGAACGGTCTGTTCCGAATTTCTCTTTAGCGTATTGGAGGAGGAAAGTGGTTTTTCCTACGCCACGGGTCCCTTTGATACCAATCAAGCGGTCGCTCCAGTCTATTTCGTCCATCAAGTCACGACGGACAGGAGCATTGGTGTGCTCAACAAGGTAAGCATGTGTGCGGTAGAATGATTCCATTTCTTTTCTTAGGTTTTACGGGTGGCAAATATAGTTCTTTTTCTGGTAATTGCAAAGTAGAGATAGCAAAATTGTACTTTTATTTAAGTAAGTTTGTACTTCATCTACAAGGAGGTGCGCTTCCCATGCGGGGAGAAGTTCACCAGGTGATGGTGATCGGAACTGGATTTTGCCGTTTTGTCAAAGTGATATTCCTGTTGTTAAGGGAGGGGCTTTTGGTGATCACCGGGACGATTGAAACGAAAAAACTCAGTTATTTCAATTAGAGTTTTGTTCTTTTGCTACTCTCTTTGTGTGTTGGGCTGCAAATGTAGTAAAAGTTTGCTTATTTTGGGCTGTTTGTGAGAATAAATATTGTTTCTTCTTTCTTTTTGCCTGCCGGATAGATCGATGGGAATTTTGCTAATAAATGGATGCAGGTGAAAAAAAGGGCGGTTTGGAGGCAAAAAGGCTTTCATAGGAAGATAATAAAGTTTTCTTCGGATGAAAAGAGGCTTTTCTCGGTATGATATTGCGATTCTCTTCGGTTGATATTGCGATTCAACTTGACCGAAAGTGCATTGGAATTCGGAGGAAGTACCGGTTTTACTACTGGAAAGTGCTATTTCTTGTGTATATTTGCGAAATGTGAACTGCCTTATTCGCTGGTTTGTTCTTTAGACAGGGAATGCTTGTTAGTCAGGAGTAGGAAAAGATGGATATGTGTAATTAATATGTGAATAATGAAAGCAAAATGATAAAACGTTCTCTTTATATTTTTAATCCGGACCATGATTTGGCATTGGCAAGTGGGGATGTGAATTATATGCCTCCTGCCTCTGCCCGGCAGATGGCGGCAGATCTGGCATTATTGCCGGTATGGTATGCTTCTCCCGAAAGTGCGGTACTGGCGCCTTCGGCTTATAATCTTGACTTTCTTCGCGAGATGCAGCAGCATTTGTCGTTACCTGTAGAATTGATGACGGAGCCGGAAGTAGCTTCGGAAGAGAACTTGCAACCGATGCCTTGGGGGTGGAACCCGGCTTTGAGAAAGAGGTTGCAGCTTTTGGGAGTACTGGAGTCGGAATTACCAGCATTATCTCAATTGGAAAAACTGCGTGTCCTTTCACACAGAAGTCGTGCGGTGGAGTTATTATCTCATTTGCAGTTGGATGAGCTTTTCTGCGGAGAATCTTTTTACCTGACCACTCCTGAAGAGTGGCAGCAGTTTGTAGAACGGCATTCGTCTTGTTTGCTGAAAGCCCCGCTTTCAGGTAGTGGAAAGGGGTTGAACTGGTGTAAAGGTGTATTTACTCCTTTTATCGCCGGCTGGTGTAAACGTGTGGCAGCTTTACAGGGTGGAGTAGTGGCAGAACCTATATACAATAAGGTGGCAGACTTTGCTATGGAATTCTGTTCGGACGGGAGAGGAAAGGTGGTCTTTGCCGGTTATTCTGTATTCTCCACTAATGGAAGTGGAGCATACGAAGGCAATTTACTGCTATCGGATGAAGAGATTGAACACAGGTTTTCCGTTTATGTCTGTAAGGAAGCTTTCCGCAAGTTAAGGTATCGGTTGGAAGAAGAGTTATCAGCTTGTTTCGGTCTTGGTTATTCGGGGTATCTTGGGGTAGATATGATGATCTGCCGGTTTCCTTCAACGGAGGTAGAATATAGAATTCATCCTTGTGTAGAGGTCAATTTGCGAATGAATATGGGGGTGGTAGCTCACCTCATTCATAAAAAGTATATTGCTTCCGGGACCACCGGACGCTTTTCCATTACTTATCATCCGGTCTCCGGTGAAGCTTTGCAGATACACGAAGAGATGAAGGCTGCTTTCCCTTTACAGATAAAAGACGGAAAAGTGGTTGATGGTTACATAGGACTGACTCCGGTTACTAATAAAAGTGTGTACCGGGCCTGGATAATGTGTGAGATGACGCCTTGATTATCTTCCTTGTACGGCTTTCCCTTCATTTCCATATCTGTCTATAGCTGTTACTGCAAAGCATTTTTTTCTGTCCCATGGCAGGAGGGAAGTATATACATATTCTGTACCCCTCACACTTTGGGCGATGATATTTTCTGGTTTTGTAGTATCTACAGGATATGTTTCCGAAGCATAAATGACATAGCGGGGGGCATTCACAGGGTCATTGTCTTTGGCAGCTTTCCAGGTCAACAGGGTGTATCCGTCTGCTGTTTCTGTAATGCGCAGTTCCTCCGGGGCAGTGGGGGGGACATTGTCCAGCCAGGGCATGGCCGGTTGCAGTGCCGGATAGGCATAAAAGTTTTCTGCCAGTTCGTCGTAGACTCCTTGCGTGTTGTCCATTAAGAATTTGGCACGATAATGTCCTTCTCCTGCCAGCTTATGTGCACGAATGAAGTTTATTTGCCGGTCTACGTCCTCCCGTACCCAGTTTCCTTCGCTCGGGTGCAGAAAGTAAATACCTAATCCCGGTATGATCTGCCGTCCGTTAGATTGTTCCTGCCAGTCGAGAGCAAAGGGATAGAAATTATTTTGGCGGAAATACATCATTGGGTAAATCTGGTCTTGTATACCTTCGCCCAACCAGCCTTGTGGGTCCTGATAGACAGCATGGAAGGCATTCCAGCCCCTGGAAGAGTAGCGTGATGTGTCTTTGTACTTCCCTACCGGACAGGTACTTACCTTAACCCACGGTTTAATCTCTTTTACACCTTTATATATATAGCGTACAATATCTGTGATATTATCACGGCGCCATTGGTCCAGCGTTCTGCCTTTTCCATAGCGGCGAAAATCGTAGTTGTCCGGAAAGCGTGGGGCATTCTCCGGATAGCGCAAATAATCAAAGTGTACACCGTCTATATCATAGCGGGTTACGACTTCGCGTACCAGTTTCATTAGGTATTCTTTGGTAGACGGGTGCCCCGGATTGAGAAAATATTCATTCTTATAGGGGATGCAGATCTCCTTTCTTTGTTTAGTAACGGATTTATTTCCCAGGCTGGCCACGTGCTTTTTGTTCCCCAAAGGAATAGCCACCATCCAGGCATGACATTCCATACCACGTTTGTGGCATTCGCGTACGGCAAAAGCAAGTGGGTCATATCCCGGATCGCCATCCACTTTTCCGGTCAGAATAGAGTTATAAGGCTCGATGGAAGAGTGGTAAAGTACATCTCCTCGCGTGCGTGTCTGGAAGAGAATGGTGTTGAAATTGGCAGCTTTCAGTTTATCGAGTATATCAGTCAGTTCTTCTTGCTGGCGTCGGATAGCAGTAGGGGTGGTTGCTTTGGTGCGTGGCCAGTCCAGTCCATATACAGCCGTCACCCAGGCTGCACGAACTTCATATTTGGGCTGTGCCTTTGCAGGGGCAAGCAATAACAGAAAGAGTAAAATAGAGAGATAACAGCGCATTGCAGTTTGAATATTGTTATAAATGGCAGCAAAGTTAGCAAAAGCGTCGGTATTCTTGTACGTTTCGTGGGATTATGTTACATTTGCCACAGTTAAACGAATAACACGCCATGATTACATTTACACTGTGCTTATTGGCACTTATTATCGGGTACTTCACTTATGGACGCTTTATGGAACGCGTTTTCGGGCCCGATGACCGGAAAACTCCCGCTCTAACCAAAGCAGATGGAGTGGATTATATTCCACTACCCACCTGGAAGATTTTTATGATTCAGTTTCTCAATATCGCCGGGTTAGGGCCTATCTTCGGTGCGATAATGGGAGCAAAGTTTGGTATTTCTTCTTATTTATGGATTGTGTTCGGTAGTATTTTTGCCGGTGCTGTACATGACTATTTTGCCGGAATGCTTTCGTTAAGGAATGGGGGAGAGAGTCTGCCCGAAATCGTTGGCCGTTACCTGGGATTGACGACAAAACAGGTGATGCGTGGTTTTACCGTAATTCTGATGATTTTGGTAGGTTCTGTGTTTGTCGCTGGTCCTGCCGGATTACTTGCCAAACTTACGCCGGAATCACTGGACGCTACTTTCTGGATTATAGTGGTTTTTGCTTACTACATCCTTGCTACTCTGTTGCCGGTCGATAAGATTATTGGCAAGATCTATCCTATCTTTGCTGTTGCACTGTTGTTTATGGCAGTAGGTATTGTGGTGATGCTTTATGTACATCATCCTGCTTTGCCGGAATTGTGGGATGGATTGCAGAATACCAATCCCGATGCTGCCGTACTACCGATCTTTCCTATCATGTTTGTCAGTATTGCTTGCGGGGCTATATCTGGTTTTCATGCTACGCAAAGCCCTTTGATGGCACGTTGTATGACTTCCGAACGTCATGGTCGCCCTGTCTTTTACGGTGCTATGATTACTGAAGGTATTGTGGCTTTGATTTGGGCGGCAGCTGCTACTTACTTTTTCCACGAAAACGGAATGGAAGAGAACAATGCTTCGGTGATTGTAGATTCAATAACGAAAGGCTGGTTAGGTGTTGTGGGTGGTGTACTGGCTATTTTGGGTGTGATTGCTGCACCTATAACTTCGGGGGATACTGCTTTCCGTTCAGCTCGCCTTATCGTAGCTGATTTTCTGGGAATGGAACAAAAAAGTATGAGCCGTCGTTTATACATCTGCATTCCAATGTTTGTGGTGGCTATCGGGCTGTTGCTTTACAGCCTGCGTGATGCGGACGGTTTCAATATGATATGGCGGTATTTTGCTTGGGCCAATCAGACGCTTGCCGTGTTTACCCTGTGGACTATTACGGTCTATCTGGTTCGTTCGAAGAAGCCGTACTGGATAACACTGATACCTGCTTTGTTTATGACAGCCGTTTGTTCTACTTATATCTGTATCGCTCCGGAAGGACTTGCGTTTGCGCATCCGCTATCCTACAGTATTGGGGGAGTATGCACATTAGTGGCTACCATCTGGTTTTTTGTATGGAAAAGGCGTTCGGCTCAAAAAGATTGAATGATTAATTTAGACCTAATGAAGAAAATAAAGAAATCAACCGGGGTTACTCTTGCCCTGCTTATTTATGTTTCTGTGACGGCTGCCTATTTGTTGCCGCGCAATACGGAAGTAAGCGATACAGAGAAGTATGTTACTCTTGCCGTTTCATATGTCATCGTCTTTGCCCTCTGGCTGGTGTTGAGAAAAAAAGAGAAGATGCAGCAACGGCGCCGTGAAGAAGAACATTATAATAACTTAAAGAAATGAATGTATGAAGAAACTTGCATTGGTTATTTGCCTGTTGGTAGCCTCATTAGGTGCTCGGGCGCAGTTTGAACAAGGAAAGTGGATTATTAACCCGTCACTGACCGGATTAAATTTCTCATATAGTAACAGTGAGAAGGCACAGTTTGGTATTGGTGCCAAAGCCGGTACTTTCCTTGCAGAAGGCATTGCTTTAATGGTAGAAGCCAGTGCCGATTGGAGTAAACCGATAGATGTGTATACGATAGGAACAGGTGGTCGTTTTTACTTTAATAAAACAGGTGTTTATTTAGGAGCAGGTATTGATCTGAACCGTTATCGTATGAAAGGCGGACATAGCGGGACGGAATGGGGACTGGGAATTGAAGCAGGATATGCATACTTCCTTTCAAAAACAGTAACCATTGAACCGGCTGTATACTACAAATGGCGCTTTAATGACAGCGATTTATCCAAGTTCGGTATTAAGATAGGTTTCGGATTCTACTTCTGAGTAAATGGAGAAGGGATATAAAAAGGCAACTAACTCGTAATGAATTAGCTGCCTTATTTGTTTTATTTTCAGAATGTCTCTGTCTTATTTTTTTTATCTGATTTGTTTCCATAATAATTATGATTTCTATTCATTAGCACTCTAAATAGTGCAATTTTTATTCTGTTTTGCACTGTAGATAGTGCAAATTTAACTTCGTTTATTTATTAACCATCACCTCATAATTATTATCAATGAACTTCATTAACAACTTTTTCAGATCTTGGAGATAGTTGTCAATCTCAGCTTCTGATTTCAGTGGTTGGGTCGTTTGAATATTCAGTTTTACATTTCTTGTCTGTTTCACCGAGGACCTTTCCTATCCCATTGTTTTCTATCGCCCCGTTTCAATCCTTTGAGAAGATAGTTTTATTACTATGAGAAAAGTGTTTCATCCTATTGAGAGTCTTTTCTCAACAAGATGAAACACTTGCATCATATAGGTTGAAACAGTTGTTTTATACAGGTTGAGAAAGTTTTCTCAATGTATTGAAACGCTCTGAAACTCTTGTTCCCAATTGGTATGAGTCTTACTATGTTCGTCTACCACTCATAGCGTTCCAGGTATTCATCATATACGGGTTCATCTTCTATTCCCCTTTTACGGAATAATTGCCGGATGTATTTCTGTTCGGAAGGACTTATGAGGCGTTCTTTTCTCAGGAAGCGGTAATAAGAGTTTCGTCCGAAGTATTCGAGCATCTGCTGCTTGATGACGATTGCGTCACTATAAGGAATGCTATCCAGTAGGTGTGTAATACCTGATGTATACTGCATGAGTTTGTCTGCTTTGAAAAACTTACAATTGTCTTTACCTGCCGAAGTGGCATATACTGGATTTACAATGCTAATAATATTGCATTCTGTAGATAGGTGAAGCGCCACTTGGTAGCGTAGGCACTCTACGGCGTGCGGACATTGTTGGTTGAGGCAATGGACGAAGTCATAGGGTACGGCACTGTGATCGAAGTTCTCTTTCATCTCTGTTTTCGGTTCGTGAATTTATAGTTTTATTTTTCTTACAAAGAAAGATAAAAACACAGAAATAGACGAATAAAAATGGAAGAATAAAACTGTTGGATTTTAATATTAGGTAGTTGATAGAATATTGGGAAAGGCAATGGCGCGAAATATTTATAAAAGCATTCTTTGATATATTGGGAATTAAAAGAAATAAAGTATATTTGCAAGTAATCAATAGATGAGGACGTTATGAGACGAGCAGAAGTTATTGAACAAATAAAAGATATTATTCGACGTGTTGCACCTACTGCAAAAACCATATTGTACGGTTCGCAAGCAAGAAATGAAGCACGTGTTGACAGCGACATCGACCTGCTCATACTGCTCGACGGTGAAAAAATGACGTTGGAAGAGGAAGAAGCAATCACATTGCCCCTCTACGAACTTGAGCTGAAGACTGGAGTTTCTATCAGTCCGATAGTTATGCTGAAGAAACTTTGGGAGAACCGCCCGTTTAAAACTCCCTTTTATATTAATGTTACTAATGAAGGAATTGTATTATGAAAGATATTTTAGATGAAGAAAGTCGGAAGGCATTGATTAATTACAGGATACAGCGTGCTTATGAGACAATGAAAGAAGCCAAACTCATGATTCGGGAGACATTTTACAATGCTGCCGTAAATCGAATGTATTTAAAAGGAATACATGTCGTATTATCAATGAAGAAATGGAGGATTAATGTAAATGAGGGTGTCCGCAAAGGGTACCCTCATTTGTATATAATAGTAAACTTCTTACCGGTTCTTATTTATTTTTTTGCAAATAACTTTCCCAATAAATAAAATACTTCTGTTACGCTCTTTTTTCCACCCGGTACAGGGGTATGCAGTGCGTTTGTCCCTTCTCCATTCTCTTTAAGCAAGCTTTGCTTGTAAAAACTCTCCCGTATAGCTTGTTTTGCAGGCTGCTACCTCTTCCGGTGTTCCTGTAGCTACGATATATCCACCTTTATCCCCGCCTTCCGGTCCGAGATCTATTATGTGGTCGGCACATTTTATCATATCCATATTATGCTCAATAATGATAATTGTATGTCCACGGCGGATCAGTGCATCGAATGCTTCCAGTAATTTTCGGATATCGTGGAAGTGTAAACCTGTGGTAGGTTCATCAAAGATGAAGAGCGTCGGGTCAGCTTTCTCCTGGCTCAGGTAGTATGCCAGTTTCACACGCTGGTTTTCACCCCCCGACAGGGTAGAGGAGGACTGTCCTAATTTGATATATCCCAAACCTACATCCTGTAGTGGCATTAGTTTTTTCACTATCTTCTTTTGTCCATGCTCAGTGAAGAATTCTACAGCCTGATTTACGGTCATCTCCAGTACATCATATATATTTTTATCATGGAACTTTACTTCCAGTGTATCTGCTTTGAAGCGTTTTCCATGACAAGATTCACATTCCAGTACAAGGTCTGCCATGAACTGCATCTCTACTGTGATTGTTCCGTCCCCTTTACACTCTTCGCAACGCCCGCCTTCACTATTGAAACTAAAGAATCCGGCGGTATATCCCATTTGTCTTGCTAATGGTTGCTCTGCCCACAGTTTACGGATTTCGTCGTATGCCTTAATGTACGTAACCGGATTGGAACGGGAAGATTTACCAATCGGGTTTTGGTCAACGAATTCGATATTACGTAAGTTCTGGATATCTCCTCCGATAGAAACGAATTCTCCCGGACGATCACTACACTCATCCAGTTCACGTTTCAGTGCCCGGTAAAATATGTCACGTACCAGTGTACTCTTTCCCGAACCGGAAACTCCGGTCACTACTGTCATTACATTTAATGGGAAACGTACATCCACCCCTTTCAGGTTGTTCTCACGTGCTCCTTTTATTTCTATATAGTTGTTCCATGGACGTCGGTGTGCGGGTACAGGTATTTCTTCTTCTCCCAACAAGTAGCGTACCGTGTGGCTGTTACTTCCTTTTTTCAAGTCTTTCATATCACCTTCATAGACAACTTCTCCTCCCAGACGTCCGGCATTCGGACCGATGTCTATGATGTAATCGGCAGCACGGATGATTTCTTCGTCATGCTCCACTACTATGACTGTATTACCCAATGCCTGCAATTCGCGCAGGACTCGGATCAAACGATCTGTATCGCGACTGTGCAAACCTATACTTGGCTCGTCGAGAATATAAAGGCTGCCTACCAGACTACTTCCCAGAGAAGTTGCCAGGTTGATACGTTGACTCTCACCACCCGAAAGCGAGTTGCTTAACCGGTTTAGGGTCAGGTATCCTAACCCCACATCAATAAGGAAGCGGATACGGCTATTGATTTCCAACAGGATACGGCGGGCTACTTCTGTGTCATGTTTATCCAGTTGCAGTGTATCAAAAAACTGTTGTAATTCTGTGATAGGGAGATCAACCAGTTCTGATATGCTGCGTCCTACTACCCGCACATATCCCGCTTCCGGTTTCAATCGTGTACCGTGGCAGGTAGGGCAAAGCGTCTTTCCTCTATAGCGTGCCAGCATTACACGGTATTGTATCTTGTATTGATTTTCTTCAAGCATTCTGAAAAATGCGTTGATGCCTTCAAAATACTTTGTACCTTCCCATAGCATGCGGCGTTGTTCGTCCGTCAATTCAAAATAAGGAGTAAATATAGGTAATCCGGCTTTCTCTGCACCACGTATTACCATGTCTTTCCATTCACCCATTTTCTCACCTCGCCAGCATACTACTGCTCCGTCGTAAACCGAGAGTGAACGATTGGGCACTACCAGATGTTCGTCAATTCCAATCACTTTACCGAATCCTTCGCACACAGGGCAGGCTCCAATTGGAGAGTTGAATGAAAACATCTGGTCGTTCGGTTCTTCAAATGTGATACCGTCAGCTTCGAACTTAGTGCTGAATGTATGTAGCTTCGTTGTTCCATCCGGCAGATAAAAGCGAAGCATACACATACCGTCTCCTTCGTACATTGCTGTTTCTGCTGAGTCTGTCAAACGGCTGATGGCATCTTTGGTACTTGCTGCAGACATGCGGTCTACCAGTAGATATACAGTGTCATTTTGGGCTGGTTTATATTCGTCAATACGTACCATTTCTCCGTTTACCTCAATACGATTGAAGCCCTGTTTGAGGTCTATCTCCAGCTGTTGTTCTATTGTCCGGCCTTCGCGCAGAAGTATTTGCGTGAGAACAGTATAACGTGTACCTTCCGGATAAGAAAGCATGCAATTCACGATATCTTCCGGCGAGTGCTTTTTTACTTCCTGACCACTTATCGGACTGTATGTTCGTCCTACACGCGCATACAACAGACGCAGGTATTCATAAATTTCGGTAGAAGTTCCTACGGTAGAACGGGGGTTACGGCTGTTTACTTTTTGTTCGATAGCAATCGCAGGGGGGATACCTTTGATGAAGTCGCATTCCGGTTTACTCATTCGGCCCAGAAACTGGCGGGCATAGCTACTCAGGCTTTCAACATAACGCCTTTGCCCTTCGGCATAGAGTGTGTCAAAAGCGAGTGATGATTTACCCGAACCTGATAATCCGGTTATAACGACAAGTTTGTTGCGGGGGATGTTTACATCAATATTCTTTAGGTTGTTAACCCTGGCTCCTTTGATTGATATATAGTTATTTTCTGACATATTAATGGTCCTTTCTATAGATGGCTGGCAAAGTTAATGATTTTATCGTCAGGACGTAGCAGGAGCCTGCTTGTTCAACTGGTTAAGATATGTTATATTTTGAAACATATTATAACACGCTGTTAATTAAAGTCGTAATTTAGTTACGATTTATTGAATCTTGATAATATAAGGAATTAACGCATGAAAGGCATCCGGATTATTTCTTGTTTAGTTATTCTTCTTTTGCTATGCAGTCTCCCTTTACGGAGTACAAACAAAACAAAGAATTTGCAGATTTTGGCCGATAGTGCCCGGCAGATGATTGCTAAAGAGGGTTTTCTGGTACTCAATGACAGGTGTATGAAATTGGCACGTGAACTGGATGATAGTACTCAGATAGAGAATGCCTATGGTGACTTGTTTGACCATTATTATCAGTTGGGAGAAGTTGATAGTCTGAAAGTTGTGGGATATGAACTAATGAACTGGCATGCCGGACGCAACAAGAATAATGCCCGTTATCAGATATGGCGTCAGTATATTCAGCGATTGACAGAGAGTGGCAGGCAGGAAGAGGCTATTGCCGAAACTGAATTGTTGAATAAAGATGCAGAGAAAAGTCGCAGTCGTTATGGACAGGCCTGTAGTGAAATGTGTATTGGTTATAATCACAGGATATTTAGTAATAACATGAAACTCTGTATTGAATATTATAACAATGCTCTTAAAATATTCGAAGATGCCAAGTATTATGAAGACGCTTATGTGGTCTGTCTGAATATAATGCAAACTTACCTTTCCCGGCAGGAATACTCCAATGTTCTTCAATACTTTGATCGTATCGAAAAGCTGGCGGCTGAGATGAAAGCTGCCGGACAGAAACTGCGCGAATCATTATATATGCGTTTCTTACAGTTTCGGGTGATTGCCACTCTTGCCGAGAAGGGTGAGGGGGCAGCTGCGAAGTATATTCGTGAGGCTGACAGTCTTTATTTGAAACATCCGGATAGTATGGCTAAAGATGCCTGGTTTGGATATAAGATTATGTGTAGCCGTACGGCTAATAATATAAATCAGGTACTGACTTATCTGGACTCTCTGGAGGATTATCACAAGTCTATTGGTGCTTGTTATCCTTCTAATTTATTTTATAAGGCGCAATGCCTGGAGAATGTGGGGCGTTTTAAAGAGGCTTGTAAGGTATATGCTTCTTACTCTCAAGTTAATGATTCTGTACGTTCGGCGGAGTTGGACGATAAACTGAGTAAATATACAATTCAGTTTGATGTGGATAAGTTGAAGATGGAAAAGCTTGAATTGAGTGCTGAGGTTAGTAAGAACAGGCTTATTGCAGTACTTACGGGAGGATGTTGTATTCTCGTTCTGTTACTTATCCTTACTTATTATTATGTTCGTACGTTGGCTATGAACAAGAAACTCGATGCAGCCAATAAAGCTGTAATTAAGGCAAGCCGTATAAAGAGCTCTTTTATTCAGCACATCACTCATGAAATTCGTACTCCATTGAACTCTATTGTTGGTTTCTCTTCTTTGATTGCTGCCGGAGGGATCAGTGAAGAAGAAGAGAAGGAATATGCCGAACAAATAGAAATGAGTAACACTTATCTGCTTGATTTGGTGAGCAATGTGATCGATATCGCTGATATGGACTCTCAAACGGAAGATGCACCCAAACAGATTATGGATGTGGATACCTGCTGTAAGGAGTGTATTTCCGAAGTACTTCCTTCTTTGAGAAAAGGGGTTGAGTTACAGTATGAACCCTTGTCTGTACCTGTGACCATGCGGGCTGTTTATCCTTGGGTAAAGCGTGTACTCCTTGCTCTTCTAAGCAATGCGGCCAAGTTTACTGAATCCGGAGTGATTCGTCTTCGGTATGATGAAGATAAACAGAGACGAATGGTGCGTTTTGTTGTGGAGGACTCCGGACCGGGTATTGATGTGGAATATAAAAACTCTATTTTTGAACGCTTTGTCAAGATAGATACTTTCTCTCCGGGCACAGGTCTGGGACTTGCTGTTGCGCGGCAGATAATGGATATTGTAGAGGGGCAAATCTTCCTGGATACTACCTATACGGATGGGGCACGTTTTGTTGTGGAATGGCCGGTCGGATAGTTGTAGATAATGTAGATTGTATTATCTTTGCTCGAAAAGCGAAGATAAGCTGCACCTTGGCATAAAAAATGAACTCGTTCATTTTATTCTACTCTTGGTTTGCATTATCTTTGCGCCCTATATAATAGATTGAGAATAAACATATGAATCTGAGAACCTTTACTATTTTGTTTGTCCTTCTCTTGTCTTTGGGAGTAGGAGCACAGACCCCGGGTACTGCTTATCCGAAACGTGAATTTCGTGCTGCATGGATACAAACCGTTAATGGGCAATTCAAGGGTATGCCTGCCGAAAAGCTGAAACAAACGCTTATAGAGCAGTTGAACTCTTTGCAGAAAGCTGGTATTAATGCTATAATCTTTCAGGTGCGTCCTGAGGCAGATGCATTGTATGCTTCACAACTGGAACCCTGGAGCCGTTTTTTGACGGGGGTGCAGGGACAAGCTCCCTCTCCTTATTGGGATCCTATGCAATTTATGATTGATGAATGTCATAAACGAGGTATGGAGTTTCATGCCTGGATTAATCCGTACCGTACAAAAACAAATCTGAATAGTGATCTGGCTACTAATCATGTGTACAATATTCATCCGGAATGGTTTGTTACTTATGGAAACCAATTATACTTCGATCCTGCCTTGCCTGAAAGCCGTAAGCATATCTGCATGGTTATTACCGATATTGTATCCCGTTACGACGTAGATGCCATTCATATGGATGATTATTTCTATCCCTATCCTATTGCGGGGAAAGATTTTCCTGATGATGCCAGTTTTGCCCGTTATGGTGGCGGATTTACTAATAAAGCCGACTGGCGTCGTAGTAATGTCAATGTTCTGATAAAAAAGATTCATGAAACTATTCGGGAGCTAAAACCATGGGTGAAGTTTGGTATCAGTCCTTTTGGTATTTACCGGAATGAAAAGACTGATCCGTTGGGTAGTAAGACAAATGGTCTGCAGAATTATGATGATTTGTATGCTGATGTTCTTCTTTGGGCGCGTCAGGGTTGGATAGATTACAATATTCCACAAATATATTGGGAGATCGGACATCCGCGTGCCGATTATGAAACATTGGTGAAGTGGTGGGCTAAGAATACGGAAAATCGCCCGTTATTTATTGGTCAGTCTGTGATGAATACAGTTCAGCATGCCGATCCGAATAATCCTTCTGTCAATCAGCTTCCCCGCAAGATGGCTTTACAGCGTGCTTATCAAACAATTGGTGGAAGTTGTCAATGGCCTGCCAGTGCTGTGGTGGAGAATGCGGGTAAGTATCGGGATGCATTAGTACAAGAATATCATAAATATCCGGCTCTGGTTCCAGTTTTTGACTTTATGGATAATGAAGCGCCTGGTAAAGTTCGTAAAGTGAAGAAAGTATGGACGGCCGATGGCTATATGCTCTTCTGGACGGCTCCTAAAGCTAAAGATGAGATGGATAAAGCTGTGCAATATGTGGTTTATCGTTTTGATAATAAGGAAAAGGTGAACATTGATGACCCTTCACACATCGTAGCTATTACCCGCAATAACTTTTATAAATTGCCCTATGAGAATGGGAAAACCAAATATCGTTATGTTGTGACGGCTCTTGACCGTTTGCATAATGAATCCAAATCGGTAGATAAGAAAGTTAAACTATAAGAATTGACAGTGGACAATTGACAGTGGACTGCGTATCACGCTGCATAGTAACTGTCAATTGTCAATTGTCCACTGTCAATTCAATAAAGTATCAACCCTGCTATTCCGCAAGCTATAATCATTAATATGGGGTTCGCCTTATATTTTTTTGTCCCTATAAAAGCTACCAGAAAGATAATAACACTGATTACAAATGTATAAGTGTCTTTCGTGGGTGATCCGAAGTTTTCCGTATTCATCAGTACGAGTGCTGCTGATGCCAGTAATCCTACTACGGCTGGGCGTAGTCCACTGAATACCGACTCAACAGCAGGATGTTTCTGATACTTTAGAAAGAATTTACTGATGGTTAGCATTAAAATGAATGAAGGCAACACTACTGCAAAAGTTGCTATAACCGATCCCCATATACTTCCTGTTGAAGTGAATCCTACATAGGTTGCTGCATTGATTCCGATAGGTCCCGGAGTCATTTGGCTGATAGCCACAATGTCGGTAAACTCTTGTGAACTAACCCAATTGTAACGGGTAACTACTTCTCCTTGTATCATGGATAGCATTGCATATCCACCTCCAAAGCCAAAAAGCCCGATTTTAAAGAAAGTATAGAAAAGTTGTAAGTAAATCATGAAATGAGTGATAAACGATTAGTGATAGGTGATTAGTAATTAGTGATAAGCGATTAGTAATTAGTGATAAGTGGGCTGCGCTGTAATGCCGCACGGCACTAATCACTAATCACTAACCCGCTAATCACTCTTTTTAAGCTTCCCCCACAAGAATCCGCCTACTCCTGCTATGATGATAATCCAGATAGGAGAGAAGCCCAGTAGCCAGATCAGTAATGCGGAGACCACAGGAATCCAGATGTTGTAGCGGCTGATACGTGCTGACTTTGCCATGCTGAATGTAGGCGCAGCAATCAGAGCAACTACTGCGGGGCGGATTCCTTTGAAGATCCGTTCTACGATCACATTGTCCTGAAAGTTGTGGAAAAACAGGGCAATAGCCAGAATGATGATAAACGAGGGTAGAATAGTACCCAGTGCAGTGATGATACTTCCCGGAATTCCTTTTAGTTTGTAACCTATAAATATAGAAATATTCACAGCCAGGATACCGGGTGCTGATTGAGAGATAGCCAACAGATTAATAAAATCATCCTGGGTGATCCATTTTCGTTTAGTTACGATTTCATTTTCTATAAGCGGAACCATTGCGTAACCGCCACCAATAGTAAAAGCACCTATTTTGAAAAAGATGCCGAATGTTTCAAAATAAATATTCATTTTATTTAAGTATAATATTGTGGGCAGAATGTTTATACTTTTCCATTCTGCTGCATTAATATTCTTCCTCTTCTTCTTTGGTATTTTTATTATCTTCTCCCTTCATATATCTGCTGGGACTTACTTTGAAGTGCCTTTTGAACACTTCGCGGAAGTATTTAGCATCATTAAAACCAGTCATTTCAGCTACCTCAGTAATTGTATATTTCTCTGTCTTTAATAGGTGGGCAGCTCGTTTCAATCGAATCAGGCGGATATAATCTGCCGGAGCCTGATCTGTTAGTGCTTTAATTTTATTGTAAAAGCTTGTACGGCTCATGTTCAATAATGTGCAAAGCACATCCACGTTGAAGGCTTGGTTATCCATGTTGTCTTCCACGCTTTTCTTCACGGTAGCAATGAATTTCCAGTCTATATCTTTTGAGCAATTGATGCATTCTTCCTCTTCCTCATTGTCACTCAGTTCGAGGTTGGCATATTTATTACGCAACAAAGCACGGTTAGTCAGTAAGTTTGTGATTGTTGCTTTTAGTATACCTATATTGAAGGGTTTCACAACATACTCATCAGCACCGATCTTTAATCCCTCAAGGATGTTCTTTTCATCGTTCAGTGCAGTAAGTAGAATGATAGGAATATGTGAAGTCTCGATATCATTTTTAATTGCTGCGCACAATTCGTCTCCACGCATCTCAGGCATCATAATGTCTGAGATGATTAATTCCGGTTTATACTCTTTTACAATGGTAAGAGCTTCTTTACCATTGCTGCACATCTGTATGGTGTATGTTTCTGAGAGAGTATGTCCCAGGTAATTACGTAACTCATCATTATCCTCAACAATCAGTAAGCGTTGACGATTTTCATTATACACGCTTTGGGCATTTTCATAAATTTCCGGCGAACTATTACTATAGATACCCTGTTCATCTTCTTTCTTCTCCCGGCTTTTCACCGTCAGATGTGCTTTCTTGAATTGCTTATTATCTTTAGGGAATGATACTTTAATTATCGAACCCTGGTGCTCGATGCTATTCAGGTGTATTTTCCCTTTGTGCAGGTGTACGAGCTTCCACACGAGCATTAGTCCAATGCCACTACCTGTCACTTTAGAATTGATGGCATTACTTCCCCGGAAATGAATCTTAAATAGTTTCTTCTGTTCATTGGCAGGGATACCTATACCTGTATCTTTTACTTCCACACTCCATGTATCCTCGTTTTCACTGACAAATACATGTACACTGCCACTCTCGGGTGTGTATTTTAAGGCATTGGATATGATGTTTTTCAGTATTGAATCCATCTTTTCCTTATCAAACCATACATTCAGATAGCGGAAATTACTTTCATACGTGAAGTTGATATGCTTTACTGTGGCGTATGGACGGAATGCATTGAATGTTTCCTCCATATATGTGTTAAGCTCGTATTCTGAGATATATAGTTCTGAAGAATAGACGTCAGCCCGTTCAAAGTTAATCAGATTGGTAGTCAGTCGTAACAAAGCATTAACGTTGCGTAATGCCGTATTTGTATTTGCTATACCATCTTTGCTGAGTTGTTCTTTCTCACGCAGCTCCTCCAAAGGTGCTTTGATCAGAGTGAGTGGGGTACGAATGTCGTGTGCTGTATTGATAAAGAAGTGAATCTTTTCGTCTGACACTTTTCTTTGTTTTCTAAGAATGATGACGCGAATTACAATAGCGCTGATAAGTCCTATGAGAATTGTATAAAATAATAGTGCCCATAATGAAAGCCAGATAGGTTGTGCTATGATGACTTTCATTTCACGTTCTTCCAATACAATCCGTTTATCTTCATTGGAAACAGCTCGTACGCGCAACATATACTCTCCCGGGCTAAGGTTAGTAAAACGAATGATGTTTTCATTTCCGGGGCGGCTCCATTCGTCATAAAATCCTTCCATTTTGTAAGAATAGAGAATATTGGACGGGTAGTCATAATTGATAGACGATACCTTGATAGAAAATATATTCTGATCATACTCTAATTTTAGTGTATGAGTTTCGTCTATATCTTCTTTCAATGGTGAATTTTTATCTCCTAGGTATAGGGTCTGATAAAAGAGACTGAAATCGCTGAAAACCATCTTTGATGAATACGTTCTTGGTATTTTCATGTCCTTATGAAACTCTACAGCTCCGTCCGAACTTCCGAAAATGAAGTTGTTATTACTACGTAATATACCTGATTCTGCATTGAAATGAATGGTCATCAACCCTTGTTCTTTAGTCCAGTTATGGAATGTTTTCACTTGCGGATTGAAACTGACCAACCCGTTTTCTGTACTGATAAATATGGTTTGTTCTTGATCAGAAAGTATGGTATATATATTATTTGATATGAGTGCACAGTTGTCCGTATAATAATGGGTGAATAGCTTGGTATTAGGATCGTATATCAGCAATCCCGAACCGCTCGTTCCGATGTATAAACTCCCATTATGCGCCTGGAATAATGAATAAATATAAGTTGATTCAACAGGTAGTTTGATACGTTCAAAACTTCCTGACTTCTTGTCCAGAAGGAATAGTCCTGTGGCTGTTCCTATCCATATTTGTGTACTGTCTTTTTCTACAATAGCTGTAATGGAGTTCAAGCCGTGATAAGGTTGTATCGATTTTGTTTTTAAATCAATCTTTTTAAGATTATAGTATCCTCCCGACCATATACTTCCCTGTGAGTCTTTTATTATAGTACGTATATACTTGTCCGAACGTATGTTCAGATTGGCAAATGAGGAGGGGGCAAAGTATTCCACAGATAAATCTCCTTTGTTTATCTGGTGGATTCCCGAACTATATCCTCCTGCCCAGATTATCCCGGGAGTCACTTCACACAGGGTGATAAATATATGGTTCTTGTTTTGGGGATCTGGATCAAAAGAACTCAGAAAAGAATGCCATTGCCCGGTTTTAGAATAATAAAGACTGATACCGTTATTAGTAGCAAACCACAGGTCACCGTCAGAATCTTCAATGATACTATTCACTTGGTCGTTGACCAGCGACTGCTTGTTTCCGATAGAATGTTTTATCCAGTTATAGCTTGAGTAGCGATTGTTGCGCACAGTTACACCTATGGGATAATTTGCCAGCCAGATACGGTCTTCATCATCCACATAGATATCATTAATGCTATTACCGTTCATAGCATTATTTTTATTGTAGTCAGCAACGACGTATGGAGTGGTGTGATATGAATCCATGTTCATTTTGAATACTCCTGCACCGTCTGTGGCAATGAGAAGTTCTTTGTCATTCAGCGGTTTAATGGTATTGATGCTGATATCTCTGAGACTTTCTTTGGGCTGACTGATTTGTTTGGTATTCATGTCATATACGAAAATACCACGTTGGAAGGTTCCTATGTATAGTTTTCGTACTTTAGGGTTAAAGTACAGCTTGTTCATTTGGATAGCGATGTTGTCCAGTTTATCACAATGCACATGAGTAAGTGTTTCACCTTTTAATTCGGCATAGTGTATTCCTTCTTCAGTAGCGATAAAAAAGCGCGTTTTGTCTATCTGAGCGATATCTGTGATGGTCTCTTCTATTGTGTTTTTCAGCTGGGATACTTCTTGTGACTTTGTATTATACAAAAAGATTGTTTCGTCACAACATAACCATATATTGTGATTGTCATCAATGAAACTATGACTGACCGGTGCAGGTAGATCTTTATTCTCTACAACGGGAAGTTTATATTCCAGTATGAAAGTATCGTGCATTGTGTCGTAACGAAAGATACGTCCTTTTTTACTTATCTCCCAAAGAGTTCCTTCCGTATCAATATACAGCCAGTTCAAATTAAGTAAAGAACCGCTTTCTTCTTTTCCGTCCTGTAATTTGTAATGTTTAAATTCTTTACCGTTATAACGGTCTATTCCATCGTGTGTGAGAAACCATATATAGCCTTTCCGGTCTTTTTGGATAGCGTACACCCGTCTGTTACTCAGACCATCTTCTACTCCGATGTATTTATAGGTCTGTGCTATACAAGTAAGCGGAAACAATAATAAGAGAAAAAGCCATTTTTTCATGTTAGTAAGACATTTAGAGTTACAGAACTTAGCTTTCTAGAGGGGGATTCAGACACAAAATTAAGAAGTATTTTTGATATAACAAAATATTTCCATAAGATAGCGATTCGCTTTGCGTTGTCTGCTTGTCTAATGTATTCAAACGTTGCATAATGTGAATATGCCGATGTTTCTGTTCTGATATTAGAAAAAAAATGAGGTTGTTTTTCTCGTTATTACGAAAACAAAAAGGCTGTCACTTTTGTGTGGTGACAGCCTTTGACATATAAATGTAATATAAAAGTTTATTTCATGTTCTTTTCCACCCACTTGCGTGCGTTGACAAATGCTTCGATCCATGGTGTTACCTGATCGCTGTTTACACGGTCTGCCGGGTAATATGCGTTTTGCCAAGGAAAAACAGCACGTTCCAGGTGAGGCATCATTGCCAGATGGCGTCCGTCTTCGCTTGCCAATCCGGCTATTGAATAATCTGAACCATTCGGGTTACCCGGATATTCATCATAAGAATATTTGGCAACTACGTTGTATTTATCCTCTTCGTAAGGAAGTGAGAATTTTCCTTCTCCGTGGGCTACCCAGATACCTAGTTTGCTACCACTTAATGAGCCAAACATGACACTGCGATTAGTAGGGATGGTCAGCCCAATGAAAGTAGATTCAAACTTATGAGATTCGTTGTGAAGCATCTTACCTTGCTTTTTGTGCTCCGGATTGATAAGTCCCAACTCCATCATCAACTGACAACCGTTACAGATACCTAATGACAGGGTGTCTTTGCGAGCATAGAATTTATCGAGTGCCTCTTTGGCTTTCGGATTAAACAGGAAGCCTCCTGCCCAGCCTTTGGCAGAGCCCAATACATCCGAGTTCGAGAAGCCGCCACAGTAAACAATCATGTTTACATCTTCCAGTGTCTCGCGTCCGCTGATGAGGTCGGTCATTGTTACATCTTTCACGTCGAAGCCTGCCAGATAGAGTGAGTAAGCCATTTCACGCTCACCGTTTGTACCTTTCTCACGGATGATGGCAGCACGGATACCACTTGGTGTACGACGGTCCGGAGTGATGCCGTATTGTGACAACTTTCCTTTAAATTCCGGCATGAATGCGAACTCCAGCGGTTGCATCTTGTAATTCTCAAAACGTTTCTTGGCGCAACCGTTCATAGATTGTTTGCGATCCAACAGATAAGAAGAAGCATACCATACGTCGCGCATATAGTCGATACCGAATTGGTAAGTGGCATCTCCTTTAGATACCAGGATATGACGTTCGTCAGTTGGTTTTCCTAATTTGATATAGCCTACACCTGCATCTTCGAGAATCTTTTTCACTTCATCCTTGTGCTTATCGGCAATTTGGATAACGATACCCGGATTTTCCGCAAAAAGAATTTTCACTATATCGGTCTCTTTTATTTTGTCGAGGTTAATTTCAAGACCACCTTCTACGTTGGCAAAACACATTTCAAGCAAAGTAGTGATCAGACCACCGGCAGAGATGTCGTGTCCGGCAAGGAGTAATCCTTTGTTTACAAGTTCCTGTACAACCATAAATGCATCTCGGAAGTATTCGGCATCTTGTACACAAGGTACTTCGTCACCTACTTTGCCAAGCGACTGTGCAAAAGCCGATCCGCCCAGTTTCAGTGTATCAAAACTGAAGTCGATATGATAAAGTGTTGTTTTTTCATTGTTTACCAATACCGGAGAAACCACCTTCTTTATGTCAGACACTTCACCACCGGCAGAAACAATCACTGTTCCCGGAGAAATAACTTTCTCGCCATTGGGGTATTTTTGTGTCATAGATAGAGAGTCTTTTCCGGTAGGGACATTGATTTGCAGCGCACAGCAAAAATCACTCAATGCTTTTACGGCTGTATACAAACGGGCGTCTTCACCTTCCTGGGAACGACACGGCCACATCCAGTTGGCTGACAGAGAGATGCTGTCCATACCTTCTGCCATGGGTGCCCATACCAGATTGGTCAATGCTTCGCTGACGGATAGGATAGAACCGGCCGCAGGATCGGCAAGTGCAGCCTGAGGCGCATGTCCGATAGAGGTAGCGATACCTTTTTCGCCACGATAGTCTAGGGCTACGACACCACAGTCGCTCAATGGCAACTGAATTTCTCCCTGGCATTGCTGGCGGGCTACTTTACCTGTTACAGAACGGTCTACCTTGTTCGTCAACCAGTCTTTACAGGCCACAGCTTCCAGTTGCAATACGTTTGTGAGGTATTCGTGTAGTTTAGGGAGTTCATATTGTGGCATTTCGTAGTGGCGTTCTACGGTCTTGTCTATCATGTATGTTTTGGGAGATGAACCGAACATTTGCTCTACAGCCAGATCGAACGGGCGTACACCGTCAGCCTGTTGGAAAGCAAAGCGATGGTCACCGGTTGTTTCACCTACCACATACATCGGAGCACGTTCACGTTCGGCAATCTTGCGCACATGTTCTATGGCTTCTTCTTTGATGAGAAGTCCCATACGCTCTTGTGACTCATTGGCTATGATTTCTTTGGCTGACAGGGTTTTGTCACCAATCGGTAATTTACTCATGTCTATCAGTCCGCCACATTCTTCAACAAGTTCCGAAAGGCAGTTGACATGACCGGCTGAACCGTGGTCATGGATAGAAACTACCGGATTTTCATCTTCTTCACAAAGGGCACGTACCACATTGTTGGCACGTTTCTGCATTTCAGCATTGGCACGTTGTACGGCATTCAGCTCAATACCGCTACTATAACGGCCTGTATCAACGGATGATACAGAACCGCCACCGAGTCCGATACGGTAATTGTCACCACCGATGACAACTACTTTGTTACCGGCTTCGGGCTTTCCTTTCAAGCAGTCGCGCTGTGTGCCATAACCTACACCACCGGCAAGCATGATAACCTTGTCGTAGCCATATACCTCGTTGTTCTCTTTATGTTCGAAAGTCAATACCGAACCGCAGATCAGTGGTTGACCGAACTTATTACCAAAGTCACTTGCACCATTAGAGGCTTTGATCAGAATCTGTTCCGGAGTCTGATACAACCATTGGCGTACAGGTAGGATATCTTCCCAACTGCGTTCTTCGTCTGTACGGGGATAAGAAGTCATGTAAACAGCTGTTCCGGCAATCGGCAATGAACCTTTACCGCCACCCATACGGTCGCGTATTTCACCACCCGTACCGGTGGATGCACCATTGAAAGGTTCTACGGTAGTAGGAAAATTGTGTGTTTCTGCTTTCAGTGAGATCACACTTTTAATATCTTTTATCTGGAAGAAGTCGGGTTGGGAATGGTCTGCCGGAGCAAACTGTTCTACTACCGGACCTTCTGCGAATGCTACGTTGTCTTTGTAAGCTGAAATAATCTTGTTGGGATTTTCCTGTGTAGTTTTCTTTATCATCTGGAAGAGCGATGATTCCTGCTCTACACCGTCGATGATGAATGTTCCGCCGAAGATTTTATGACGGCAATGTTCCGAGTTGATCTGTGCGAAACCAAAGACTTCTGAGTCGGTGAGTTTACGTCCCAGATCGTTTTCTACCTTTTTCAGGTAGTCCATTTCTTCTTTGGAAAGGGCAAGGCCTTCTTTTTCGTTGTATACTTCCAGGTCCTCAATGTGGATGATTGGTTCCGGCTGGCGGTTGGTAGTAAACACATCCTGATCCAATCCCTTGTACATGCGTTGTAACATAGGGTCACGATCCGCATTTTCATCTTTCACGGGGAAATACTCTTCGATGCGATTGATGCCTTCAATGCCCATGTTCTGGGTAATTTCTACAGCATTTGTACTCCAGGGAGTGATCATTTCGCGGCGTGGCCCAACGAAACAACCTTTCAGGTTTTCTTCACTTTCCGCTTTGGCTTCTCCAAATAGCCAGCAGAGTTTCTTACTATCGTCCGGGGTGAGCGGTTGGTTGCTCTCTACGGCAATCACACTCTTGGAAGGGGTTCTGAAAAAAAGAATCATGTTTTATATTTACGATTTAACGATTTACGATTTAACGATTGAAGCTTCTTCTGGATACGAAGATTAGTCTCGTTTTCTTTACGGTGCAAAGATAAACAAATTCATTGGTATCTTGAAGTTATGAGCTGTTTTTTCATACAACCGGTAATTGGATGGAGGGCAACCCGCATTTTTCTTTCTTCTTCTTTTTCCTTTTAGTACTAGCTTCTCCATTTATACTATATTATAGTAGTGTTTTTATATATTTACGGTGAAAAGTTTTGTTCATGGTTTTTTCACAGCGATGTTGTAAACGCTGTAAAAAGGTGTTTTCCGGTTCTGGTCGTTTTAGGGTAGAGCCGATCGATTCAAATGCGACTGTAGCGGGTTTTGTGTTATCGAATTATGTTCTCTACGGTTCGTGACATTTTTGCTTCTTTAGGTGGTTTGGCTGTAAATCTGTAGCCCGTAACAACTTTTCTCGCATAAACTCAATCGAAAAAACGTTAATAACCTATGTCCGTCTCATAAAAAAGTGCGATATTTGCGACATGAATCAGATAGAAACAATTCTCGATATACTGATAAAGGGCTTTGCTATCGGCGTTATTGTCTCTGCTCCGTTGGGGCCGGTTGGAGTCCTTTGTATTCAGCGCACTTTGAATAAAGGGCGTTGGTATGGATTTGTGACCGGATTGGGAGCCTCTTTGAGCGATATTGCTTATGCCTTGCTGACGGGGTACGGAATGAGTTTTATCTTCGACTATATTGATAAAAATATTTTCTATCTGCAATTATTGGGAAGCATTATGTTGCTTCTTTTTGGAATTTATACATTTCGTAGCAATCCGGTCAAATCCATTCGTCCGGCGTCTACCAACAAAGGTTCTTATTTTCATAATTTCGTCACGGCTTTTGCCGTCACTCTTTCCAATCCACTCATCATCTTCCTGTTTATTGGTCTTTTTGCCCGTTTTGCTTTTTTGCAGCCTGGGGTGTTGCTATTTGAGACAATTACCGGATATCTGGCTATAGCCGTAGGTGCATTGGCTTGGTGGTTCGGAATTACTTTTTTCGTCAATAAAGTGCGTAAAAAGTTCAATCTACGCGGTATCTGGATTCTGAACCGTATCATAGGCAGCATTGTTATGCTGGTATCCGTAGTGGGATTAATCTATACCCTGCTGGGAGAATCAATTTATTGAACTTAAGACAGAGATATTGAAGAGATGAAAATAGCACAGCAACTGAAAGAAAAGAATATTGCCGAATACCTTATATATATGTGGCAAGTAGAAGATCTGATTCGTGCCAATGGTTGTGACCTTGACCGGGTAGAACAAAACATTATTGCCCGTTATCCGGAAGAAGACCGTCCGGCATTGTGTGAATGGTATGGCAATCTCATCACTATGATGCGTGAGGAAAATGTCCTCGAGAAAGGCCATTTGCAAATTAATAAGAATATCATCATTAACCTGACAGATTTACATAACGCACTGCTTGCTTCCCCGAAATTTCCGTTTTATAATGCTGCTTACTTCAAAGCGCTACCTTTTATAGTAGAACTGCGCAGTAAAAGCGGTAAGAAGGAAGAGCCCGAACTGGAAACTTGTTTTGAAGCCTTGTATGGAGTCATGTTATTGCGTTTGCAAAAGAAAGAGCTGAGCGAAGGTACTACAAAGGCAATAGAGTCTATCAGTAGCTTTCTTTCGATGTTGGCAAACTACTATGATAAGGATAAAAAAGGAGAACTGGAATTAGAATAAAATAATGTGCCAATTAAATAATATGCCAATGTGTTAATTGGCTGTGCTGTAACGACGCGTCGTATGGTAATTGGTACATTGGCATATTAGCGCATTGAAAAATTATTGATTATGAATATATTGATAACCGGAGCCAACGGACAGTTAGGTAACGAAATGAAGGTACTTTCTGCGGAAAATACACAACACACTTATTTCTTTACGGATGTACAGGAACTCGATATCTGTAATGAAGAAGCGATTGAGGCTTTTGTTGCAGAGAATGAAATCGAATTGATTGTGAATTGTGCTGCTTATACTGCGGTGGACAATGCGGAAGACAATCGTGAGCTATGTGACAAATTGAACCATATTGCACCGGGATATCTTGCCCGTGCTGCCCAACGCCGGGGTGCGGCTATCATACAGGTGTCTACAGATTACGTTTTTGACGGAACGGCCCATATTCCTTATACAGAAGAAGAACCAACTTGTCCGGCCTCTGTATATGGCTCTACCAAACTGGCAGGTGAACAGGCGGTGATGGATGGTTGTGAAAAAGCTGTCATTATCCGTACGGCATGGCTCTACTCTATTTATGGCAATAACTTTGTGAAGACAATGATACGCTTGGGGCGTGAGCGCGAAGCATTGGGTGTGATTTTTGATCAGGTGGGAACACCTACCTATGCCAATGATCTGGCACGTGCCATCTATGCCGTTATTAATAAAGGTATAGTGCGTGGTGTTTATCACTTTAGTGACGAAGGAGTGTGCTCCTGGTATGATTTTACAAAAACAATTCATCGTCTGGCAGGTATCACTACTTGCAAGGTGCGTCCGTTGCATACGGCAGACTATCCCACGAAAGCGGCTCGCCCACACTATTCGGTGCTTGACAAAACGAAGATTAAAACCACTTTTGATATTGAAATTCCCCATTGGGAAGAGAGCCTTGCGCGTTGCATGGCACTATTGAATGATTAATTTATTGTATGGCAGATAATTCAGAAATACAGAGAAGGCGTACATTCGCCATTATTGCACATCCGGATGCCGGTAAGACCTCATTGACTGAAAAGTTGTTGCTTTTTGGTGGACAGATACAGGTGGCAGGTGCCGTAAAGAGTAATAAAATAAAGAAAACGGCTACATCGGACTGGATGGAGATTGAAAAACAGCGTGGTATTTCAGTAACTACCTCCGTGATGGAGTTCGATTACCGCGATTATAAAATTAACATTCTCGATACTCCGGGTCACCAGGATTTTGCCGAAGATACGTATCGTACGTTGACCGCTGTAGATAGCGTTATCATTGTAGTAGACGGTGCGAAAGGTGTGGAAACACAAACCCGCAAGCTGATGGAGGTGTGTCGTATGCGTAAGACACCTGTTATCATCTTCGTCAATAAGATGGACCGTGAGGGTAAGGATCCGTTTGACCTGCTGGACGAACTGGAAGAAGAACTAATGATTCAGGTTCGCCCGTTGTCATGGCCTATCGAACAGGGAGCCCGTTTTAAAGGTGTATATAATATATATGAGAATAAGTTAGATCTCTATCAGCCTTCCAAGCAGGTGGTGACAGAGAAGATTGCAGTAGATCTCAATAGTGAAGAACTGGACAACCAGATTGGTGCCACACTGGCAGACAAACTGCGTGGTGATCTGGAACTGATTGAAGGTGTTTATCCTGAATTTGATAATGAGACTTATCTGGCAGGAGATTGTGCACCTGTGTTCTTTGGTTCGGCATTGAATAACTTTGGTGTGCAGGAACTACTCAACTGCTTTGTAGAGATAGCTCCCAGTCCCCGTCCTGTACAGGCAGAAGAACGTGAGGTGGAACCGGATGAACCGAAGTTTACCGGATTTATCTTTAAGATTACCGCTAATATTGACCCGAACCATCGTTCGTGTATTGCTTTCTGTAAGATCTGTTCGGGTAAGTTTACCCGTAATGCTCCTTATCTGCATGTGCGTCATGGTAAAACGATGCGTTTTTCGTCGCCTACACAGTTTATGGCCCAGCGCAAGACTACAATTGATGAGGCGTATGCAGGTGACATTATTGGTTTGCCGGACAATGGTACTTTTAAAATTGGTGATACGCTGACAGAAGGTGAGCAATTGCACTTCCGTGGTTTGCCGAGTTTCTCGCCCGAAATGTTTAAGTATATTGAGAATGCCGATCCTATGAAGCAGAAACAACTGGCCAAGGGAGTTGATCAGTTGATGGACGAGGGTGTGGCACAGTTGTTCGTCAATCAGTTTAATGGACGGAAGATTATTGGTACGGTTGGTCAACTTCAGTTTGAGGTGATCCAGTATCGTTTGTTGAATGAATATAATGCGTCTTGTCGTTGGGAACCGATAAGCCTATACAAAGCTTGTTGGATTGAAAGTGAAGATGCCGAAGAGCTGGAAGCATTCAAGAAACGTAAATATCAGTTCATGGCAAAAGACCGTGAGGGGAGGGACGTATTTCTGGCAGACTCCAACTATGTATTGCAAATGGCACAGATGGACTTTAAGAAGATAAAGTTCCACTTTACCAGCGAGTTCTGAGTTCAGAGTTCACCACAGAGTGACATAGAGTTTCACAGAGTACTATTTTCCTAGTTGAAACGCGGATTAACGCAGATTAACGCAAAAACACAGGTGCAAAAGAACATCAGCACTTTAATCTGTGCTAATTCGCGTTAATCTGCGTTTTATCCGGATTGGTGAGCAGAACCGTAAATTGTCATAGTCCACTATTGCAAGCCTTATTATTCCTTGTTTTTCCTTCTCTGATCTTCCGATTTAGCTTTTTTTATTCTTTCCTGCCTTTATTTTTTCTTCTTTTATTGGTAATTTCGAGCGATTTTTTTTTGAAACCGATTAAATAACTAATAATTTATTATATGGAAAACTTAGAGACAGCGTTTCTGCTGATGGTAGTTGGTATGGCTACCGTGTTCGTTATTTTACTTATCGTCATTTATCTTGGTAAATTACTGATCTCACTCGTCAATAAATATGCTCCCGAAGAGGTAGTGTCTGTCAAACAGACTTCTTCGCAAGCTCCTGTGCCTATTCCTGGGAATATCTTAGCTGCAATTACTGCGGCTGTTAATGTAGTAACCCAGGGGAAGGGCAAAGTGACAAAGGTAGAGAAATTATAAATAATAGATTAATGTGCCAATTTGCCAATAGTATCGATTGGCTGCGCTATATGAGGGCTGTAATACACCGGCACGTTATTTAATTGACAAATTATCAAGACACAACTAAAAGAATATGAAAAGAGAAATCAAGTTTAGTCTGGTTTTCAGAGATATGTGGCAGAGTGCCGGAAAATATGTACCTCGTGTAGACCAGCTTGTTAAAGTAGCTCCTGCTATTATTGAAATGGGATGTTTTGCCCGTGTTGAAACCAATGGTGGTGGTTTTGAACAAGTGAATCTGTTGTTTGGTGAAAATCCCAACCGTGCTGTCCGCGAATGGACGAAGCCTTTCCATGAAGCCGGTATTCAAACCCATATGCTCGACCGTGCCCTAAACGGACTTCGTATGAGCCCCGTTCCTGCCGATGTGCGCAAACTCTTCTATAAAGTGAAAAAAACACAGGGAACAGATATTACCCGTACTTTCTGCGGATTAAATGATATTCGTAATATTGCTCCTTCAATCACCTATGCCCATGATGCCGGAATGATTTCACAATGTTCACTTTGTATTACTCACTCGCCCATCCATACGGTAGAGTATTATACTAATATGGCTTTGGAGCTGATAAAGCTGGGAGCAGATGAGATCTGTATCAAAGATATGGCAGGTATCGGACGTCCTGTCTCTTTAGGAAAGATTGTGGCCAATATAAAAGCTGCATATCCTGATATTCCTGTGCAGTATCATAGTCATGCAGGACCCGGTTTTAATATGGCAAGCATTCTTGAAGTTTGCGAGGCAGGCTGCGATTATATTGATGTGGGTATGGAACCACTTTCCTGGGGTACCGGTCATGCCGATTTGCTTAGTGTACAGGCTATGCTGAAAGATGCCGGTTTCAAGGTACCTGAAATAAATATGGAGGCGTACATGAAAGTACGTGGCATGATTCAGGAATTTATGGATGATTTTCTTGGACTTTACATCAGTCCGAAGAATCGTCTGATGAACTCTCTGCTTATCGCTCCGGGGCTTCCGGGTGGTATGATGGGAAGCCTTATGGCCGATCTCGAAACCAATCTGGAATCCATCAATAAATATAAAGCTAAACACAATTTGCCTTTCATGACGCAGGATCAGTTGTTGATTAAGCTTTTCAACGAAGTAGCTTATGTATGGCCGCGTGTCGGTTATCCTCCTTTAGTGACACCGTTCAGCCAGTATGTTAAGAATTTAGCTATGATGAATGTGATAGCTATGGAGAAAGGCAAAGAGCGTTGGGGCATGATTGCCGATGACATTTGGGATATGATACTTGGCAAGGCAGGACGTTTGCCCGGTAAATTGGCTCCTGAGATTATAGAGAAAGCAGAGCGTGAAGGCCGTAAATTCTTTGAAGGCGATCCGCAGGATAATTATCCGGATGACCTTGATAAGTATCGCAAGCTGATGAAAGAGAATAAATGGGAAACAGGTGAAGATGACGAAGAGCTCTTTGAATACGCCATGCACCCTGCACAATACGAGGCTTATAAGAGTGGTAAAGCGAAAGAAGATTTCCTTGCAGATGTGGCTAAACGTCGTGCGGAACGAGATAAATCTCCACAGGAAGATGCGAAACCCAAGACACTTACTGTGCAGGTAGACGGACAGGCTTATCGTGTTACTGTGGCTTATGGTGATGCCGAACTTCCTGCTGCCCCTGCTGCTGCCCCGGTAGGTGAGGGTAAAGAGGTACTTTCTCCGTTGGAAGGTAAATTCTTCCTTGTAAAGAATGCACAGGAGACAGCATTGAAAGTTGGGGATACCGTAAAAGAAGGAGATGTGCTCTGCTATGTGGAAGCTATGAAGACGTATAATGCCATTCGTGCCGAGTTTGGTGGTACAGTGACGGCTATTTGCAGTAATCCGGGAGATACAGTTTCTGAAGATGACATATTAATGAAGATAGGATAATGAACGAGATATTTGAAAACTTATACGATATGACTGCTTTCAGCAATATCATTGCCGAACCGCAGTTTCTGATAATGTATGCCATCGCTTTCGTTCTGCTCTATTTAGGTATTAAGAAACAATACGAACCGTTGTTATTGGTACCTATTGCTTTCGGTGTACTGCTTGCCAACTTCCCGGGAGGTGATATGGGGGTTATTCAGGCCGATGAGAACGGTATGGTGATGGTGAATGGTGTGATGAAGAGTATTTGGGAAATGCCTTTGCATGACATTGCCCATGAGTTAGGACTTATGAACTTCATCTATTATATGTTGATAAAGACGGGATTCCTGCCACCTATTATATTTATGGGAGTGGGTGCGTTGACTGACTTCGGACCGATGTTGCGTAATCTGCATCTTTCTATATTCGGGGCAGCTGCTCAGTTGGGTATCTTTACCGTGTTGCTGGTAGCTATCCTGATCGGTTTTACTCCCCAGGAAGCAGCTTCATTGGGTATCATTGGAGGAGCTGATGGTCCTACGGCTATCTTTACCACTATTAAACTGGCTCCTCATTTGCTGGGACCGATTGCTATTGCCGCTTACTCTTATATGGCACTGGTTCCGGTGATTATTCCGATGGTAGTCCGTTTGCTCTGTACTAAAAAAGAGCTGAGTATCAATATGAAAGAACAGGAGAAGAAATATCCTTCAAAGACGGAAATCAAAAATCTGCGTGTATTGAAAATCATCTTCCCGATTGCGGTGACTACTGTTGTTGCTCTCTTTGTGCCGAGTGCTGTACCGTTGATTGGTATGTTGATGTTTGGTAACCTCGTGAAGGAAATAGGTAGCAACACCTTCCGTCTGTTTGATGCCGCTTCCAACAGTATTATGAATGCTGCAACTATTTTCCTGGGGCTTTCCGTAGGTGCTACCATGACTGCCGAAGCTTTCCTGAACTGGACTACTATCGGTATTGTAGTCGGTGGTTTCCTTGCCTTTGCCCTGAGTATTACCGGTGGTATCTGTTTGGTGAAGTTGTTCAACCTCTTCTCTAAGAAAAAGATCAATCCGTTGATTGGTGCTACAGGATTGAGTGCTGTGCCGATGGCAAGCCGTGTGGCGAATGAAATTGCTTTGAAGTATGATTCAAAGAATCACGTGTTGCAGTATTGCATGGCAAGTAATATTTCCGGAGTTATCGGTTCGGCTGTAGCTGCAGGCGTATTGATTTCATTCCTTGCCTGATATCCTTTACCTCTGTGTGAGGTTTGTGAGTAAGTTTAAGAATGCCTCCCTAAAGTTTTGTCTCAACTTTAGGGAGGCATTCTTGCAATAAGCAGAGAGTTTTACTCTTTTATGCCTGCTTCAATGTAATAGAATTTATGTTAATAATCTGGTCGGATGAAATACAGTTGACTTGTATTTATGTTATTAATGTGAGTCAGTAGTTGGATATTTGATAAACAATGGAGTGATGTGCCAATATGTCAATGTGCCAATTGGATGTGTTGTACCGATACTCTTTTGTATAGCGCGGCTAATTGGCACATTATTTGTACCTGTTTCTGCATGATTACTTATCAACATGAGGACGGGATATTATGTATCTGATACTATCAATAATAGTAAGAGTTGTTATGTAACAATTGAGTGAAACTAATTTAATAAATAGAGCATAAAATGAATTTAGAAGAGGTCTTGAACTTCCGTCGTTCCGTACGAGTGTTTGATAAAGAAAAACCAATAAAACCGGAAACGGTGAAACACTGTCTGCAATTAGCAACTTTAGCTCCCAATAGCTCGAATATGCAATTGTGGGAGTTCTACCAAATAACGAACCCCGAATTGTTAGCGGAGATTTCAAAAGCCTGTCTTGGGCAGTCAGCTACTGCTACGGCTTCAGAAATAGTTGTTTTCGTTACACGTCAGGATCTGTATAAAAAGCGTGCAAAGTCCGTTCTTGAATTTGAAAAAGGAAATATCATGCGAAATAGTCCGAAAGAACGTCAGGAGAAACGTATCAAAGACCGGGAATTATATTATGGAAAACTAATGCCTTTCATTTACGCCCGTTTTTGGGGAATCTTGGGCTTTTTGAGAGTAATACTGGCTAAGAGTATCAGCTTATTCCGCCCGATGATGCGGGAAGTTTCTGAAAGTGATATGCGTGTGGTCGTTCATAAATCCTGTGCACTTGCTGCACAAACATTTATGATTGCTATGGCAAATGAAGGATATGATACTTGTCCTTTGGAAGGCTTTGATAGCAAACGAATCAAGAAGTTACTGAAACTACCTCATGGTGCCGGAATAAACATGGTAATTCCTTGTGGAATACGAAATGGAAATAAAGGAATCTGGGGAGAACGGGGGAGAGTACCGTTCAATGAAATCTATCACAGAATGTAGTATACAGTATCCAAAATCTAAAAGGGGATAGTAAAAAAGAATTGCTTATAAAAGTATGTCGGGGATTCTCCATTATTTGATAGCAATATATGCTTATTGCTTGGTTATTTTGTAGATAGCTAAGAAATTTGACTATTGATTAGTGTTGAGTCCAAGTAAAAAGATGAGGGAAGGCCGATTATCGGCCTCCCCTCTCACTTTTTATATACGTTATAGTAGTTTTACTGCTTAATTACTTTTACAACTGTCTCTTTATACTTCAATAGATATGTTCCGTTAGCGAGTTGTGTAGTATTAACCGTATTTTCTCCAGCTTTCAGGTTGAATATCATTATACTTTGTCCTGCTACATTGTAGAGTTCAGCTGTTCCGTTTTCCTGAACACGCACTACAAGGTGATCTTTGAATGGATTTTGCAGAACCGTTACTATGCTGTTTGCATCGATTTGTGTATCTTCGATACCTACCGGAGCACTTACTTTAACGGCAAAACTTGTGTCTACATACTTTCCGCCGTATTCATACATGTAGTTATCTTCACTGAATGCTACTGTATAACGCAGCGTGATTTGTGCAGTTCCGGTTTGTCCTTTGCTTGTAATGAGGACAAGTGAATCTGTTGTAACATCAATGCTGTCTGTTATCAGGATCGGGTTGTCATTAGCTACTACAGTTTTGGTAAATGTCTTTCCCCAAGTGCTGGTCGAAGGATATTTGAATACATCTTTCAAACTGAGTCTTAGCGTATCTACTTTAGTAGTGATAGCCGTATCTTTCAGGGCATTGACTACTAATGGTTTGTAGATCTCCGGCGTAATCTTGAGTTCAACTTGACGGCTGGCAGATAGTCCGACATTGTCAATGGCTTCGACAGTGAAAGTTACGAGAGAGTCGCTATCTACATCACCGCGATAGAACATTTTCAGTTCGATATCACCGTTGTCTTTATAGCCTTTCACATTGAGCCAATCGTTATACTGCTCGATGCTTCTTACATAGATGGAATAGTTGTTTTCTTTGTCGGTAAAGGCCGATTTTTGTAGAGTATAACTACCCGGTTCCGTCGCACGATCGTAAGGAGTAGAACCGTATCCGACACTACCTTTCGAAACTTTCGGCGCTTCATTATCGGCAACGTCGTTCATCATTTGTAAGTTAGCTGGTGTTTTACCTAAATTATAGATATCCTTCTGTTTGTTGAAATCTTTGTCATAGATAGCCCCTTGGTAATAAGTTACATCTTGGTCGGCATATGCCACATAATAATTACCGTTTGTAGTATCACGTATTGCTTCGGTAGGATAGATACGTTGGCCTTCCATAAATGTTCCGTCAAGAATTTCGCGTTTTTTGGTATTGTAAACCGAGAAACCTTTGTAGTTTGATAATAGGATAGAATCTCCTGTCATCGGTTTGATGGCTGTAGGTACTCCTTCGAAGAATGCCTCAATACCTCCTGTAGGAATAAGTGTAGAAGTATTATTAGTAGTGTTGAATTCGAGGATGGAAGCCTCTTCTTCTTTTACCGGATCATAGGCACGAATACCGTAAATCATGTTATCCTTGGCTACGAGTGTACTGGTATTCAATCCTTTTGTATTGAGAGTTACTTCTTTTTCAAGTTCAAAAGTATTTAGATTGATGATACCCATAGCGCTCTTTTCTTCGTTACTGATGATGAGATACAAGTTATCGCCAACTACTACCATGTCTTGGATTGGTTTAGATAGTTTGATTGTCCGTACCAGTTCCATATCTGTCTTATAGTAGATGGATATGGTATATGTTTCATTTGCTGTATGCGATGAGGCTATCAGCAAGTTACGGGTGGTTAATAATTTATCTACAGTTGCTTTGTTGAGTGTCTGTACTTTGTGTGTACATTCAGCTCCAGGAGTGTTATAACGGTAGAGACTATCATTAGTAGCAATATATGTAAAGGCTCCATCTGCAGTCAGGGCATGGATACTGTCAGCTTTCAGACCAGCTATGATTGCTTTTGTTTCATTACTTTCGGGAACATAGGCTTTCACTATATTCTTATCTGCAAAGAGCAAACGACGACTGGATGCCAATACATCTGGTGCATAGATTACAGGTAATTTTAATGTTTTCTTTTGACCATAGTGAGTAACGTTGAAAGTTAGTGTATCTGTCAGGTATTCACCTTGTGAATACTGATAGTTCAGGGCATTTTTTGCAAGTGTGTAAACCTTCTCTGTAATACCTTTTACATCTTCCAAATAAATAGTTGAGCTATTTCCGGCAGTGAAGAGAGCGCTACTGGTTAATATTCCTTCAGGCTCGTAGTAAGCTATCTTGAGCGGATCGGAAATAGGTGTAATTTGGGGAACGTCGTTTACAATTACCAATATTGAATCTGATAATTCTGGATTGCTGGTAGAGTATACATGTAACATAGTACGTCCTACTTTTTTACCGTGGAAAGAACCGTTGTTGATAATTCCAATCTCCGGATTAGAGGTGGTCCATCTGAATTTTTCGTAAATGTAACGGTTTCGGTTACGTCCGTTTAATGATTCGCCACGGCTGTCTTCACACTGTGTTTCGATATAGATAGTTTCGCCTAATATCATATTTATGCTATCGTTGGATACCGTACTTGCGTTTCCTTCAATATCGATGACTACCTTTTTCAGATCGACTACATCTATCTGGATAGAATCATGTGGTATATCTTCCTTTTGGCTAAAATAAATCCAAGTACTACCGAGACCGGTAGCACTGAATTTACCTGTATTGTCAATAGTACCTACTGTATCGGTCGATAACCACCATTTTTGCTCTCCTTCGTGTATCGGACGTCCATTTTTGAATAAGAAACCTTCGTATTGGCATTCTTGTCCACGGATGACCTGCAACTGAGTGATACCGATATAGTTCAGATAATAATCTTTAGGAACGTAATCGGGCTCAGGAGTAGTGATGGCAACTCCCAAAACTTCTGTTGACCATTCTCCCAGCCATCCGGCATTGGCACTACCGGCACAATATACTTTTACAAAGTCCACATGATCCAATTCTACATGGTTACCGTCTTTGTCGACAGCCCAGCTGATATCGAAACCATCTGCTGCGTTACCTCTTTCATCATTATAATAAGGGTTACTGGCTATAGTTAAATCTGTTTTATTATAACCTCTGTTATCACAATATCCGAAAGCTGGTGCACGATAGAATTCGATATAACTAGGTGAACTCATGTCAATAGAGCTACGGATAATATTACCACTATATGTCAGAGAATCGCGGTCGCATTCGAAATCAAATGGATCCGGGAAATAAGAGTGAGAGTGGAACTGATTGCTTAATACGGCTCCGGATTCTCCCTTATCGGTAGTCCAGGGCACAGTATAACGTTTGTCATAACTTGGATTATAGTAAGTCATTTCTACGTTATGTTTGGTAGTACTAAGCCAATAGTCCGATCCTGCTAATTCGTACCATGGTTCGTCCGGATCTGGTATTCCGTTACCATTTAAGTCCTGACAGACTTGTACTGCTCCCGGTTCTGTCCATACACCATACAAATTGGCAACGAAAGAGTTACCTCTAACGGTAAAGTCTACTCCATAAGGATGGCGAGGATCATTTTTTATTGGCTGGTCGAATCCGTAGATTACGTATCCACCGAACGATCCCAGGCTAATCATTCCTCCCTGATTTCCTAATGTCTTTTCTGCTGAATTCTTTTGGGCGATACCTTCATTCGTGAATTGTCCCGGAGCTGGCATGAAAGCAATAACTTTTGATGCATAAGCATTTTTGTGGATGTTGAATTTCACTATTGCTGAAGACGATTCGCTGCCATCGGCCAATGTTACGGTGTACTTCAGTTGATCAAAAGAGTAATTCTCCAAATCGGCATTGGGGATATACTGGATAGTATCTGGTTTTGTAGTACCTCCGGAGAGGATAGTGGCAGTACCATATACCGGTTGTTCGTCAATTGTCAATGTCGCTGTATTTTTGGCATTGTTATCCATAAAGTTATCATTAAACAATACGGGTGCTTTACATGTCTGTCCTAAATCTACCACATAATTGTCATCTTTGGCTATCATTGATACAATGTCTATTTTTAATAGATTTTCGACTTTTACACCGTTATATTCCAAAATAACTTTCACATCTGCTTTGCCAGTCTTTTTAGCTTTTTGTTGCAGATAGAGTTGTTGTACTTTTCCATAATTGTAGTATTCATATCTATATAAGCCTACTACTGTCTCATCGGTATATTCGAAAGTGGCTGTTACACCAGCTTCATCTAAATTGGCTGTTTTATCCATTCCGTCGGGATAAACAAATAAATCGGTCATCGGGATATTGATGGTTACATCCCAACTCTTTCCGATATCTGTGAAGGAGTAATCCTTCGGCACAAACTGATTACTGGCAAAAGTCCCAGCTACATACAGCCACGATACGAGTATCGCAACTGTAACCCTAAGAGTAATTTTTCTCATGTTGTTTTTACGTTAATAATTAATAAATCACTTTGTATTTTTGATTATCTATATTCAGGATATATACTTGGCCTCCGGGCAGTCCGTCAATACTTTCTCCGGGTTCTATGGTTATGGAACGAACCTTTAGTCCCTGTGCATTATATATAGTTACGTTAGATGTCTTTTGCAAGCCTTCGATATGAATCTGCCCGTTTTGTTCGAAAACTCTGATTTCATCCGCTTCTTTAGTCATGATGCCCGTAGTAGTGGAATTAATGTGGAGTATTTTGTCTACAAACTTTCCGTTTGAGTTGAAACGAACAGTGACATCTGTACTACCTTTTTTTAGAGGAGTTAGTTTTAGTCGGTTGTTCTTTATGGTAGCGGTTACTATTTCATTATTGCTGACTGACAGGATTTTTTTGGTAATGGCAATATCCAGGTTGTCTTTGTCAGTAGCCATAGTTGCCAGGTCAATTTCTACCGGTTCGTCTTTCAGGGTTATATCTGCGAAATCTTTAACCTCGGGTGCATAAATATCCGGAAAGATAAACATAGCAGGAAACCAATAACGGCGAATAGGTTCGTACTCTTGCAATACCTCGCCGGTGTTACTCATTTGGTATACCCAATAATTTTGTATGTTATTGTCTATATAAAGGGCACCATACAGCTTGTCGTCAAGAGGATTAATGCGTATGCCCGCACCATAAAAGTATCGTCCGTCTTCGCTACTGTCGTAAATAAGCTGAAAGCTCCTCCGATTGATATCGAACTTATACATTTGGGAAGTGGTAAACCAACTCCATTTGCTTGCATTGAATGTGAAATATAACACGTTTTCGTGTGTACTGGCACAGAGCGAACCGGCTGTCCAGGCATACCAGGTTTGATTGATGCCTCCTTGCGTGATAGCGATAGATTCGGTCTCCAATGTACCCGGATCTATTCTTAACAGTTCCGTGCCTTCCCAACACTCGCCACTGGAACCGTTTTCGCCGTACGGGTATTTCTGATAATCCATGTTGGTATTTCTACCTACCCAAATATTCCCGTCTTTGCTTTGTACCATTGTGCTGAAACACCCTTCGATGATTTTTTCTACTTTGTCGGTTTCGGGATTGATGACCAGTACTCCTTTATCCTGTTGAATGGCAAATACATAATCCGAAGAACGTAACATCATGCCAATCTGGTTTTGATAGAGAGGACCTACTCCGTCGGAATTTATTTCATCACCGGTGATTAACGGATTTTCTGTTCCTTCGATTTGCCGGGTAATTTCAAAATTATTGAAATCAAGGATATAGATACCGTTGGAGGTTCCTACGTAGCCTTTTGTTTCATCAACTCCTACAAAACCACGTCCGTCGGCAATAGATTGCCCCTTTCCATTAACCATGATTAATGGAATTCGTTTCTTTATTTCCATTGTTTGTGCGTCTGCGACAACGACTCTTCCTCCCCGACGCCCACTTTTATCACCTCCATCCTGGTCTTGTTTAGAGATAACGTAAAGATTGTCTCCATACACTGTCCCGAATTGTGAAGTACATCCCAAAGATTGTCCGTTATTGGCATTATTATTCTGAATGATATAATATAAAAAAGGCTCATCTATATTGTCGGGCCGTATGAAGTTTAAAGTACTGTTGTTATGACCATACCAATCTTCATTCAATAAAAAAACTCCATCTTTATAACTCTGAGCTTGCAAGCCCATTGAAATATACATGGCTGTTAATAAATGTAATGTCTTCCGGTTCATATAATAAATGTTTTTTTTATTATGGGTTAGGTAATGTTTCACCTCTTTTTTCAATATGTAAATCTTCGGCCCCGTTAATTTCGGTAGAGGTCTCTCCAAGCCAGCCACATGTCTGATTAACTCCGGTATATACCCGGATGAAGTCTGCTCCGGGCAGATATACGCTGTTTCCGTTTTTGTCAACAGCCCATCCTATGTCGAAACTTATTTTGTCTTCTTTATCATTGGGGTGGTTGTCTACGTATCCCCAATCGTAAGAGTATAATACAAAAAAACTGCCTTTTCCGCCACTCTCATCTACTGCATTATTTGCTAATTTGGTACCTGTAAACGTAATAGCATTAGCATCGCTCCATAGCGGGTAATAACTTTGTCCGTGATATTCGTTTTTTATTATATATCCCGTTTCCCCATAATTACTTTTCCATGCTATATAGGTAGTATCTGTTAATGGGGTTCCCGGCTTGGGAGTTGGTATCTTGTTTGGATCCGGGCGATAATAGGTGATTTGATATTCATGTTTGGTTTCCGGTTTGTAATATTCACTCCCAGCCAGTTCATACCATTCATCATCCGGAATTCCGTTTTGGTTCAAGTCCAAAGAAACCATAACAATTCCCGGTTCACAACTCCCTCCCGATTTAGGAGCTTCCGGATTAGGATTAGCTTCTGCATAGAATGCATTTCCAAGTATCTTAAAATCTTTTTCTCCGGGAACATTTACTACTGTATGATCAAATCCGAAAGTAATATAACCTCCGTATCCTCCCAAAGATACCATTGCTCGCTCTTCTTCATTTCCGCTATTATTCTCGGAGTTAGCCAGACTTTCCTCTGCTTTTTGGCGCATGTCTTCTGCGGTATCACCTTTTTTATACAGAGGGAGGGTATTGATGAATTGCCCCGGTGCCGGACAATATTGATATACATTTGAAATATACCGGCTATAGAGTACCTCTTCTTCCTTTACAATAAAATGTATATCGTGTTCCACCGGATTTTCGCGGTCAATAATGTTCAGGCGGAGATAATATTCTCCGGGGTATTGGGCAAGAAAAACATAATCTCGTTCCTCGGATACGATAGAGTCTTTACCATTCTGGTCTTTCATAGTCCAACGATAACCTTCACCGGAATACTCTGGATGTAACACGGCTTTTCTCATACGCGACATGACATACAGATTATCTATGCCCAGACTGACCATAGGAATATCTTGTTGGCAAGCAACAAGCGTTGAAAGAAGTAAAATATAAATTCTGGTATGTAGTCGTTTCATATTCTTCTGTTTATTATTTCTTGTTTAAAAACACCATATGTCCGGGGATATCTCCGGTTCGTACACTCCACTTCTTTTTGCCATACCGGTCGTAACAGTGCAAGGCACCGCTTGATACGTAATTTTTAGCATCACTTATATAGATATCGCCATTGGTGGGATGTACTTTAATGCCATAGGGTATGACGATATTCTCTTCGGTTCCATCCGTAATAAAATGATCGGTTACTTTTTCTTTCGTTTTTACATTGATAATGCCATAGGATACTTTGTTTATCTGACTCGAACTATTCCAGGAAACACTGTAATAGTAGAGCGAATCGCCTTGTATATACATCTCTGAACACGGAATGTCGAAAGTGTCTTTCACTTCCATTTCGCGTGAATTTTTGTCTTTACGGTCAAGAACGTACAGGCGAGAAGGGATAGAGCCGTAATTTCCTCGTGAGGTGACCCACAATTTGCCGTATTTATCTTTTCGTACACGATGCAGGTTGATTCCTACGGGTATTTTTTGTATCTGCTTCATATCGTAGATTTCGACAACAGAAAGTGTACTGTCATAATCGGGAGCACGATATCCACCGGAGTTAGCTACATAAATATACTCTCCTATGATTTCCAGTTCGTCAGGCTGATAACCTACCGTAACTTTACGAGTCACCTTTAAAGAAGTGGTGTCAATTTCATAAACGGCTCCGGCTTGTGCTTGGGGATCTATTTGTACGGGAGCCACATAAGCCGAGACATAAGCTTTGCCCTTGGCAAAACGGATATACCGACAGTTGGGAATATCTATCTGACCGAGACGATGGCAAGTACGTGCATCCATCACTTCTACCTTGTGGGAACAATTGATAACGGCGTAAAGTTTATTACCATATATTTGTATATCATTTCCTACATCGCCCAGTTCTTTGATGACACTTGGATTACGTTCGGCATATAAATTACGTATGTAATAAGCATTTTGAAAATCCAAGTAATCTATGCTTGCTTTATTACTGCCCATATTACCTTCATTGAGTTGATACATACCCATAGGGTTAGCATTGGGTTGTATGTCAAATGGCAATAGTTCGTATTCGGTAGGTACTACCAATTCTATTTCACGGCATGAAATAATGCTTAGCAGGACAAAGGAGAGGATGATACTTATGATTTTTGTTGGTTTCATATCAGAATTCGGCAGTTATGCTAAAACGGTAATTACGCATTGGCATCGGATAATTCAGAATAACATCATAATCCTGATTCAGTAAATTGTTAACTTCAGCCGTACATTTTAAAAACACTTTCTTTATTTGCCATCTTTTCTGGAGAGACAAGTCGCTGGTATACCAAGGTTGTGTATGATTATATCGGATATTTTCTTGCTGATTATATCGTTCTCCTACGTAGATGAAACTATAATTGAGTGCCCAAGTATTCCAGTTGAGCATGACAATCGCCGAACCACTATGCCATGGGATATAAGGTATTTGATGACGATAATAATTATCAGAAGGATTGGTTATATCGATTGCTTCCTGATAAGTGTATTGCAATTTTCCAGTTATTGTCCAGTTATGAGGGAACTGACAGGTAGCCATGGCATTAGCATCTATTCCACGAATGTCTACTTTGCCTAAATTGAGAGTTGTCCAACGGAATTGCGGTCCTTGAGGCCATGATATAATTTTGTCTGTTACATAATTATAGTAGGCATCTGCTCCGATACGGAAATAGTTAAATGTTTTATTTTTACGGGTGAGTTCATAAGTTATTCCCACATTATATTGAGTTACTGTTTCAGGACGTAAAGCAGCATTTCCCATGTCCGTGTAATAGAGGTCATTAAATGTGGGCATACGGTAAGCTGTTTTATAAAAAGCTCTGAATATCAATTCGTGTTTTTTGAATGGTTGATAGGAGAGGAACAAACCGGGAGTGAGTTTCTTTTTATTAGGCGCTTTGTCAACTTGGTGGGCTTTTTCGTCAACAAAAGTCCCCAAAATACTGGCTTGCATTTTTAAACGGTCTGCCAGAGTAAATGCTGTAGCAAGTGATAGCCAATGAGTCCCACGGGTAGCTGCGTTGGAAATGTGTTCCATATTAACATCTTTAGCGGTGTCGAATACTTCTAAATCATTCCATTGAAAATCGTAGGATAAAGAAACGTCCCAGTTCGGATTAAGCGAATATTTGTTAGCCCATGACAGATACATTTCTTTTTGCTTATAAACATTGTTAGTTAGTTTGAGTAATATATCATTGTTTACATAACGTGTAAAATCATAGGCGTATTTAATATTGACACGGGTGCTGAGTTTAGGCAAGATATCTTGTTGATAAGTTCCTTGTGCGAACGAATTTCGATCCCATAATCGTTCTCCCCGTTTCCATACATTATTCACAATAGCTCCCGGAACTCCTCGTTCGGAAGTATAATGGTAAGCGAAAACACTCCATTTTCCTGTGTCGAATGTTCCATATAATCCGATATCCATTCGCATGGCATCCAGATCGCTGTTATGGCGGACAGCGGTGGTGTCATAAGCAAGCTCTCCTGCCGGAGTAACACGTCGGTACCGGAAACTGTATTTTCCACTTGAACTTATCCATTCGGCACTGATACTTGAACTTACTTTATCGTTGATTTTATGTTCGTAAAGGATAGCAGGATTGACAAGGCCGTAAGAGCCAGCTTTTAGCTTGGCTATCATATGGGCTGTTTCTCCATTATTGAATTTCGGATGGCGGGTGGTGAGATAAATACTTCCGGCAGAACCGAATTCCCGAGCGGATTGGAATATATCACTTTTTTGTCCGTTATACAAAGATACTTCTTCGATATTGTCGAGGGAAAATTTTCCTAAATCAACTTGGCCGTTCTGTGCGTTACCTAACTGTATTCCGTTATAATAAACTCCCATATGGTTGGTCCCCATACTACGGATGTTGATAGTTTTGAGTCCGCCTACACCACCATAATCTTTTATTTGTACTCCAGAAAAATAACGAATAGCGTCTGCAACTGAAAAGCTGTTCAATCGCTGCAATTCTTCTCCTTTTAAAATTTGTGCAGGTATAACTTCCTTATATTTTTTAGCTGTAACCACTACCTCATCCAGTCTTTGTATACTGTCCAGCTTGCTTTGTGCCTTTATGGACAAAACTAAAGTACACATTCCACATAGACACAGGAACCGTTTAAACGTAGTATTTCCCATTAATATATCTATTTGATAGTTATTTTATCCATCAAATAGCTTTAAAGAGTACCAATTATGTATGAATAATCATTTCTGTGACACATCACTCGTGTACAGATGATTGAATCCATAGCTTGTCCTCGAAAGCTATTGAACGTATTGCATGGCAGGTCTTCTGACTCGTTTCCGTAAGTAAACGCCTTCCCAATCGACTTAAAGCCTTTCAGTGGCATGAAGTATGTGTTTACTACGCTTGAATGAAACATACAGCAACGGGACTGTTCAGGATTCTCACCTGATTCCCTTTTAATCATTTTCTCCGAATGCATGGAGAAGATGAACCTATGCGGGGGCAAAGTTAGAAATTAATTGGGTAATAATGAAAGAGAAAAGAGGAAATATTTGTTTGTTCTGAGGGCAGGACTTGAGATATATTCAAAACGTATGGACATGAGTAAAAACCACCACAGAGTAACACAGAGTTCCACAGAGTACTATTTATCTGATTTACAATAAAAAACTCGACAAAACTCTGTGGGACTCTGTGGTGAAACCTATTCAAAGCCATCATAAAAAAAGTCCGGATGATGTTAAAAGCTTCATCCGGACTTTCTTATTATAAAAAGATCAATCGGTTACAAGAAATAGAATATTAATAATACCACCGCATTTACCGCTATCACACAACCGAATCCTCCCAATATCCAGGGACGCAGCTTACTCCCTTTCCCGGCAAAGAACAATGCGTAGCACATATTAACCATAATATTGCTCACAATAGCCTGCATACTACAAGCTGTGATCACCAACGCAGCGACAGTACCTGTACTTTGCAATAAGTTCAGAATAAAAGGAGTAATATCACTAAAACCCGAAACAAACGACAGAAGGTTTAACCCTCCCGTGCCTGCATAAATCAACGTATAGTGCGTAAGAACGGTAAACACAACAAACAGCACAGCGAAAATCAATGCCACTTTAAACTCCAGCGGATTGCTGCCGTCTTCATCCTCATCCACATTTTCAGTGACATCTGTTTTCTTCCTTCGCGAATGAATAAACCATGCAACAGCTGCCGCAGTCAATGCCATGATAAGGAGATAAGGATAAATATCCAGAAATATCTCACGACTGAAAATAGAGATCAGTATCATAAACCGCAAAAACATCATACTAACTGCCAGCAACATAGCAGCAACATATTCTGTTGCCTGACCGGAATGTATATTACGACTTTTACGCGCTAAAACAGAGATAGTGGCAGTACTACTATAAAGCCCCCCTACAATGCCGGAAACCAACACACCGGACTCACGAAACACATAACGTTTCAGCAAATAAGACAGATATGAAATGCCGGAAACAACCACAGTAGCCAGCCATATGGAATAAGGAGTCAGGTTGATATCCGGGATAATATTCTCATCAGGCAACATGGGCAAAATGATACCACTAATAGCCAGAAACTTGGCAAGGGTAATCATTTCATCGTTCTTCATACGCTGGGCGAATTCGGTGAAAGTATGCTTCAATTCCGTCAGTAATAATACGGTAACAACAACCATAACATAAAACCACGAAGGCTGCGTATCGACTATCGGAGCAATGCAATAAGTGATCAAAGCAATTATGATGGTGGTCACACCAAATACGTGGAACTGAGATTGCTTAACATAATAATTCAAACCAAGCAAGATACCCAGTATCAAACCTCCTCCCATAAACAAACGCATATCTGCCTTATCAAGAATGTAGAGTAAATATCCCAATATACCAATAAAGGTAAAGGTGCGGTCAGTACCGAAAAGAGTCGTCTCTCCTTCTCGTTTCAGACTGATTTTACGTTGGGAAAGACCGATAAGAAGAGAAAACAAAGTCACCAGAATAAAAGTGACCAGTTCACGCGGAAGATAGTTATATAATTGCTCCATACAGTGTCCTTTTAATAATAAGAACAAATATACAGATTATTTTGTTAGCGTTACCAGGTTGTGTATGGTTTCTTCATCAACTGTGAATTATAGTAACGAACATCTCCTGTTACTTCCTGTCCGATAAAAGAAGGTTTCACAAAAGCCTCATCTTCAGCATTGAGTTCCACCTCTGCAACAATAAGTCCTTCGTTTTCACCATAAAACTCATCGACTTCAAAAATATGTTCACCACTACGAACCAAATAGCGGGTTTTATCAATTACCCCCGGTTCACAAAGTTTCATTAGTTCTTCTGCCTCATGCAAAGACAGCTCTTTCTCCCATTCATAGCGGCTGGTTCCGGATTCATTAGAGGCTCCCTTGATAGTGAGATACCCTCTACCGTTACGAATTCGTACACGCACCGTCCGTCCACGGGCACTGCTTATATACCCCTGTACAATACGACTTTGCTCAAAAGCCTGTGATTTAAAATCTCCGATAACGAGAAACTTACGTTCTATCTCCTGTGCCATGCTGCAAAGATAGAAATAAAAGTTATAAGGTGATAGAGTTATAGGGTGATAAAGTGATAGAACGGTAAGGTGGTAAGGTTATAATTGTATCTAAAAGTTATTTGTCAAAATCGCAACTATCTTTTCGGTATTTTCCAATTTAAAATGGTAACAAAAGTCAGAGATATTCTTTTTTTTTAGATAAAATACTGGTTTTCAACCATTAAATCATTTATACTTTGTTGATAAAACATGCACTTTATACTGTCAGAAAATAGTATTTTAAGGGTGAGTTAAATACGTACTTATTATACACAAAAACACGTACTTTAAACAGACAAGAGTACGTACTTCTCTAAAACCGCGTCATAAATTCGATAACTAATTTATCTTGCTCCGAATCTTTAGGAATGCCACCCTTTTTATAAAAATACTTTTCATAATTCAACCGGATATCGGCAACGAAAGCCTTGGAAAAGCTAAAAGTAAGCCCACCGGTAAGACGCTTACGGGCATAATCCGTAATGGGAAGACGACGGGTTGTTTCGTCCATTCCAAGTCCGTTACTATGATCATTCATCATATCATAGCGTACGAGAAACGACATTTTATGAAAGAATTTGTGCAATGGCAGATCATAGTTTACAAAACTATTAACAGCATGTACATCATCAAAAGAACTGTGACCATACTTCTTATATAGATATTCGGCTTCAATGTGAAATTTGTCTGTTTCATAATAGATACCGATATCATACATGTTGATACGTATAGCCTCCGGTTTAATCATTTGTGTACTTAAAGTGAGATTCCAGCCTTTAGCAAACCATAATTGTCCTTTTAGGGAGTAGTTCAACGTCTTCTGCCACTCTTTTTGATTAGTAAGTCCCGAACCATTGAATAAACCTCCTTCAAGGATAAAAGGCAATGCAGCATTTTTTCGGGTATAGGCCAACGTAGCACCTACGTCACGCACATCTCCCACCTGCTTGGCAATAAAAGAACGATTTGCAAAATACTGTTGATGAGGAGAGCGATGGGCATCAATTGTAAAGGGAACACGCATCTGTCCGATTGTAAAATCAAGGTGTTTCACCGGAAAAATACGGGTATAGGCATCTAACATGCGGATAGTACCCTGATCTGATAAGTCAATTTCTGCTTTGTAAGCAACAATAGGAAGTACATTGCCCGTAAGGCTGAAACGTGCATTACGCACCTGGAAACGGCTTTCATTTGTAACTGTCTGATACTCATACTTAGCACGAACAGTACCATGGATGGCTGGCAAATAGTCATGCAGTTCCATTTTTTCTTTATTCAGCTTCTTGCCATCCACAACTTCTTCATTCACTTGTCCAAAAGCCATCATAGCAAGTAATAAACCAGCTATGGCTGTAGTCAGTTTCCTCATTCCGGTCAAAATCTTTATTTTGCCGCAAAGATACCTGCATAGATGTACATCGTTATGACAAATGAGCTACAAAGCTGTTACAAAAAAGAATTCATCACAAATTATGCAGAAAACCATCTACATAATCTGTGATGAATAAAATCATCCTAAGAAAGAAAATCCAATTAACATGGCCAATGCCAGAATAACGAGTCCTACTGAAATTATCTTAATAACCCGTTTGGCTTGTTCTTCTTCCTTTTTTGTGTGTGTTACTTTTTTCTTATTCTTACCCATATGTTTTTAGCTTTAAAGTTCAACGCTAACAAAGCTAAGAATAATTATTCAATCCAACGAAGGATAAGGAAATTAATTTTGTTCTTCCGATGAAAACTCCATCAAATAGGCTTTGATGAAATCCTCAATCTTCCCATCCATCACACCATTTACGTCAGAAGTCTGATAATTAGTACGATGATCCTTCACACGCCGATCATCAAACACATAACTCCGTATCTGTGATCCCCATTCAATCTTCTTCTTTCCGGCTTCTACCTTCGCTTGCTCAGCCATGCGATGCTGCAACTCTTTATCATACAAGATAGAACGTAACTGACGCATCGCATTCTCTTTATTTTTAGGCTGGTCACGTGTTTCGGTGTTTTCGATAAGAATTTCTTCTTCCTCACCAGTATAAGGATCTTTAAACTGGTAACGTAGACGAACTCCCGATTCTACTTTGTTCACATTCTGACCACCGGCTCCACCCGAACGGAAAGTATCCCATGAAATACGTGCCTGCTCGATGTTAACCTCAATGCTATCATCCACAAGCGGAGTAACAAAAACGGAAGCAAACGAAGTCATACGCTTCCCCTGGGCATTGTATGGCGAAACACGCACCAGGCGATGTACTCCATTTTCACCTTTCAGATAACCGTAAGAATAATCACCTTCTATCTGAATTGTACAAGTTTTAATACCTGCCTCATCGCCTTCCTGCAAGGTAGAAATTGTTGCTTTATATCCATTCGTTTCGGCATAGCGCAGATACATACGCATCAGCATAGATGCCCAGTCCTGACTCTCTGTACCACCCGCTCCGGAATTTATTTTCAAAACACAGCTCATCTGATCGGCTTCGCCACGGAGCATATTTCTCAATTCCAGGTTCTCTACAGCTTCCAGTGCTTTGGCATAACCCTCATCCACTTCTGCTTCGGTAACAAGTTCGTCTTTATAAAAATCGAAAGCCAGTTCCAGCTCATCGCTCAGTGTCTTGACTGTATTATAGTCTGCAATCCACTTCTGCAAGTCCTTCACCTTCTTCATTTGTGCTTCGGCACGTTTCTGATCATCCCAGAAACCCGGAGCTTGTGTTCTTAATTGTTCTTCTTCGACCTGAATTTTCTTCCCGTCGATGTCAAAGATACCTCCTCAGCGCATCAGTGCGCTCTTTCACGTCTTTAAGTTGTTCAATAGTAATCATTTGATTTACAATTTACGATTTACAATTTACGATTGAAATTACTTTATTCAATCATTTTATCTGTCTCAAGGGGACAAAGATACGCAAAAATCCGCTACCTTTGCTTTTGTAACTAAATTGTTATCATTGATATGAATAAACTACTAAAACTATCCTGCCTGTCGCTATTTCTCTTAATAGTGACAAGTGTGAGTGGAGCTACGTCCAAAGACTACCGCTATGAGACAGTGCCCAACGATCCGTTGAAAGCACGCATTTACACACTGGACAACGGGTTGAAGGTCTACATGACCGTGAACAAAGAAGAACCACGTATACAAACTTTTATTGCCGTACGTGTAGGTGGAAAGAACGATCCCGCAGAAACCACCGGACTGGCTCACTACTTCGAACACCTGATGTTTAAGGGTTCACAAAAGTTCGGTACACAAAATTATGCTGCCGAAAAACCTTTGCTCGACCAGATTGAGCAACAGTTCGAGATATATCGTAAAACAACTGATGAAGCAGAACGTACAGCCATCTATCATAAAATAGACAGCCTGTCATACGAAGCTTCCAAATTTGCCATACCTAATGAATACGACAAACTAATGGCTGCCATCGGAGCTAAAGGGACCAATGCCTACACCGGATTCGACATGACTGTCTATGTAGAAAATATCCCTGCCAACCAGATAGACAACTGGGCTAAAATACAGGCTGACCGTTTTGAAAACTGCGTCATTCGAGGCTTCCACACAGAGTTGGAAACAGTGTACGAAGAAAAAAACATGTCACTGACCAAAGATCCGCGTAAGGTATACGAAACAGTATTGTCTGCCCTCTTCCCACACCATCCTTATGGTACACAGACTGTGTTAGGTACACAGGAAGATCTGAAGAATCCTTCTATCACCAACATCAAAAACTACCACAAACAATGGTATGTACCCAACAATATGGCTATTTGCCTATCCGGTGATTTTGATCCGGACCAGATGATTACTACGATTGATAAGTACTTCGGACATTTAAGGCCTAATAATAACTTACCAAAACTTAATTTGCCGAAAGAATCATCCATCACTGCCCCTATCGTCCGTGAAGTATTGGGTCCGGACGCCGAGAGCCTGACACTGGCATGGAGATTCCCGGGAGCTGCCAGTAAGGAATACGAAATCCTACAGGTCGTTTCACAAATCCTGTACAACGGTAAAGCCGGTCTTATAGACCTTGATCTCAACCAGCAACAGAAAGTGTTACAGGCCTATGGTTACCCACTGGATATGGCAGATTACTCGGCTTTAATGCTGCAAGGCCGTCCCAAACAAGGACAGACATTGGATGATGTAAAGAACCTGTTGCTTGAAGAAATCAAAAAGCTACGTGCAGGAGATTTTGACGAAAAAATGCTGCAAGCCAATATCAATAACTTCAAACTCTACCAGGTTCAACAACTGGAAAGTAACAGGGGACGTGCAGACATGTTCGTAAACTCATTCATTAACGGCACCAACTGGGCAGATGAAGTAACCGCCATCGACCGTCTTGCCAAACTCACCAAAGAGGACATCGTAACTTTCGTCAATAAATATCTGACCGATCAGAACTATGCCGTTATTTATAAAAAGCAAGGACAAAATCCGAATGAGAAGAAAATGGCAAAACCAACCATCACTCCGATTGTGATGAACCGTGACGTTGCCAGTGACTTCCTGAAGGAGATACAAAACAGTAATGTAAAGCCCATCGAGCCTGTATTCCTTGATTTTAAGAAAGACCTCAGCCAACTGAAAGCTAAATCGGGCATTCCTGTACTATACAAACAGAACACAAGTAATGACCTGTTCCAGTTGATTTATGTATTCGACATGGGCAATAATAATGATAAAGCCCTCGGTACCGCTTTCGATTACATTGACTATCTGGGAACCTCCGATATGACACCGGAGCAAGTAAAAAGCGAATTCTATCGCCTGGCATGTAACTTCCGCGTATCTCCGGGCAACGAACGTACCTATGTTGTACTGTCGGGATTGAATGAGAATATGCCTGAAGCAATGAAATTGTTTGAGAAACTGATGGCGGATGCACAAGTAAATAAAGAAGCTTATACCAATATGGTAGCCGACATTCTGAAATCACGCAAAGATGCCAAACTGAACCAGATGCAGAACTTCCGTAGACTGATGAACTACGGTATGTATGGTCCTAAATCTCCTGCTACCAATATACTGACAGAAACCGAACTTCAAACCATGGATCCTCAGGAACTCACAGACCGTATTCATAATCAGAACAGTTACAAACACCGCATTATGTACTATGGTCCAACAAGTGAAAAGGAACTGTTGGCTATTATCAACAAAAATCACCAGGCTCCCAAAAAGTTAAAAGAGATCCCTGTTGGTAATGAATTCCCACGTCTGGAAACTCCGGTAACCAAAGTGCTTATCTCCCCTTATGAGGCAAAACAGATTTATATGACCCAGCTCTCTAATCGTGGTGAAAAATTTGATCCTATGATTGAACCCTCACGCCAAATGTACAATGAATACTTTGGGGGTGGTATGAACTCGATCGTATTCCAGGAAATGCGTGAGAGCCGCGGACTTGCATACTCCGCATGGGCCGGACTCAACCGTCCGTCTTATTCGAAGTATCCATATCTGCTCCAGACTCAGATAGCCACACAGAATGATAAAATGATTGATGCTATCAAGGTTTTCAACGATATTATCGATAACATGCCGGAGTCTGAAGCTGCTTTCCAGCTTGCCAAAGAAGCACTTATCGCCCGTCTGCGTACAGAACGTATCACTAAGAGTGACATCATATGGTCATACATTAATGCACAAGATCTGGGACAAAATGTAGACAGCCGTATTAAGCTGTATAATGATGCACAAAGCATGACACTGAAAGATGTTATCAACTTTCAGAATAAATGGGTGAAAGGACGCACCTATACATACTGTATCCTCGGTGACAAAAAAGAACTGGATATGGAAAAACTGAAGGAAGTAGGCCCAATCCAGGAACTTACACAAGAAGAGATTTTTGGATATTAAAGAATAAATCTAAAAAATAAAAATGCACCCCACAAGTTAGAAAATGAACTTTAGGGGTGCATTATTTATATTGAGGTACACATTAATTAATATATGGTTCTTATCTCATTTTCCTGTACATCAATTTCTTTTGTTTCATTGAGTAAATCACCAGTTACAATAACTGTTTCACCGTTATTATGGTGTACATTCAGCTTTTTACCCCGAATACATAAACCATCTACCCCAGATGTAGTATTGAACAAATTCACAACATGGGGTTCTCCTTTTTGATAAAAATAATTATTTTTCAATAAAACAAAATCAATAATAGAAGCCATTCCGAATATAGAAGGCCTCACTCCACTGGGTTTACCGTTCCGATAAGTTTCAGCAAAAACCGAATTGGTCAACACGATATCCCGAATATTTGCTTCTAACAAACTCCGGGCAAGAGTAACCTTATTTTTTTCTATCAATCCATATACCGTATAATTCATATCCGGATATTTTGCCGCGTCAAATCCGGCAAATGGCAGTTCAGTATCATAGTATTTATAGAAAAGCCCTAACATACTCTCATAATAATCATCCGAAAGCTCATCCAGATATAATCCGGTAGTAATCTGAACCGGAAAGGTATCTCTCCCCTTAAACTGATTAAGATGTTGGACAGGTAGTGCCTGAGGACTATCCCAAAACCAATTCAGGCATTGTGAGAACAGACTCTGATATTTATTTTCCCAATCGCCGGCATCTACTTTCTTACCAAGTACATCAGCTATTTGAACCATACATTTGATATCTATGAGTCCTGCAACGACAAACTCTATATCCTTTTCATTTTCAGGTGTCATACCCAAATAAATCCAACGAGGATTCTTTATCCTCCAGTCCAAATAACGGGATAGAGCCGGATAAACTTCTTCCAACGATCTGACATCTCCCGTCAACTGATATAAGATCCAGGCTGTTTCTGCCTTCTTGGAAGGAAGACTTTCACCACCTAACATACCTTCATCATCAACCAATGAAAGCATACCTTTCAATGCACTCCAGGAAATAGAGGGATTAATATACCCATATAACTGCATCCCGACAAAAGATTCCCATGCAGCTGAGAAAGGAGAACTCTTATGACCATGATCCCATAAAGAAGGCTTTCCTGCTACAAGTTGATAATAAGGATAAACTGCCGGATCGGGACACAATACAGACTGTGCCAAAAACACCCATGCTTTATAATAGGTAGCTTTTACTTGTTCCGGAGTAACTCCTTTTGCATCAATGGAACGTAATGAGAAATCCACTGGCTGAGGTACCCGCGAAAGATATGTATCCCAGTACTTTTCCTGTTTTTTATAAGCATCTAACGCCTTCTCCTTTTTCAATGGAGCCAATACACGGGTAAGCATTTTCCCGGAAGATTCCTCCGGTAAAGCAAAAGAAATACTCCAAACCATATCGGGAACTGTAGTCATTTCTATTGCCCACCATTTGGCTTTAGTAGCATCCTTCACCCTATTTTTCTTAGCTTTCAAATCATCATAACTTCCATAATAGGTAATTCCTTTAAACAGCCCATTAGAAGCTATAGCATATTTAAAATCAGGATGTTCTATAGTTAAATAAGAATTATGATAATCAACCTTACCCGGAATACTTCCTGCAAGAACAATACGGGTGTTTGAACGAAAACGAACGCTCCTCACAAGCGTGTTTTCGTCATAGAAAAAGTCAGTCCCTTCCACATATACATTTTGCGGATAAGTAGCACTAAATGGTAATGCATGAGGCATCCACTGTGTCTGGTACGTCAATGCTTCGCTGTATCCTTCGCCAGTATCGGTCAATAATAGCAACAGTTTTTTTACTTCTCTTCCAAAACGATTTCCTTTATCACTATTGTTTGTACTCAAATAAGCAACGTTTAAAGGTAAAGAAGAAGCATTACTATAAACGACAGGAGTAATTTCATCCGGATTTTTATCAAAATCATAAGGGTTAATTACAATTCTCGAACCTTCAATACTCAGATCGCGACGTTGAAGCCCCCCTTCTTCCATCAGGTCTGTACTTTTAGGAGGTTGTGCTCCTACAACCAAAAACGGAAAAAACAGAGCTATTATTAAACTAAAATTCTTTTTCATATTTTATACGACAACTACATTACACATAGTTTTATCACAAATCGATTCTTTTTCCTTCTTCTCCATGCGAGTAAGCAAATTTCGGGCTACAAAGTAGGATATCCCTTGTAAAATAGTAACTAAAGGCAAAGTTATTTTCAAAGCAGCATCTTCCGAAATGAATTTAGCAATAAGTATAAACAACCCGCATCCGATGAGACGTCCGGCATAAAGTCCCCATTCATGATTGCAAATATAGGTATATTCATTTCTCTTTTCAATACCCGAAACAAAGTCAATTACCCGCAATTGAATAGGGAAATAAGCTATATCAAACATTGGACGGGCCACTACCAGGCATAGTAAGAATATCACTACAGAAAGCGTATTGAACAAAAGCGAATTAGTTACCGCTCCGATGATAAACAAAGCTAATGAAATAAAAAGAATATGCAAACGTTGTTCCGGCTTTGCATTCCGCCCGATAATATACATCAAAAAAGCTGTAACTAATGCGCAAACACTTTGAATTGGGCCAAGTGCACCTTCTTCACCAATAAACTTGAATATCAATATAGAAGGAGCTGTTACAATAAATCCCTGAACTAATCCTTTCAATACAGCCATCAACAGCATTCTATTCCATAAATTGTCAAATTTGAAATAGAGAAATCTCGGACTATCCGGTTTTTCATATTTCCCTTTTGTAAGAATCAACACCGAAGCAATAATGGTCAATCCAATAATAAAATAAGATATGACCTGATAGGCAAATGAGCGAACATTGCTTAGCCCGACATACTTATGCGTGATATACACAATAATAGTACTAATGATAATGGGCATAACTACCCCCGCAAAAGTATTGAAAAAAGCTTCTGTTCCATAATAATAGTTCCGGTTCCCGTCAGTAGTGCTAACCAACACCAAATAATCTCTGTTAGCCCAGAAGAAGCCGAAAGACAACCCCATGATAAGTCCTGCTATACCAATGCCCCCTGTTGTCAGTTCAGGCAAAGAAGTCATATACAACATCGATATACCACCCAGTAACATACCAAAAGAATATAACCAGCCCGGGGCTATCTTTCGGAGTAAAAACCCATTGAAAATAAAAGTGATAGGAACACCTGTATAAACCATTAACTGATACAAAACAACTCTTGCCATATCAGCAGACTGCCCCATGATATATGCTGCCTGAAATATTTCTATAACCGGTAGCACAAATGCATAAATAGCCGCCGTAGCCAACAGAACTTTTGTATTCAATGGCTGTGATTTGAATAAATTAATATCCTTCATACAATCTTTCTTAAGTATTTAACAATAAGCAAGAGGAAAACTAAGGTACCGTAATTTCCGCCACTTCTGTATAATTATACGCATTACTCGGATTTTTCGTTTGAACTCCAACCCTCATATAATATTTTTTCCCGGATTCAAGTTCTACTCTAACAGTCTGTTCTACTCCCAGATCAGATTCATTTAACTTGATTCGCTTACTCAAATCATTAATAAATCCCCCTGTATTCATACCCCCGACATATTTTGTCTTATCTGAGATGAACAGACGAGTAGTAGAAAGTGCATAAAAGTTCTCATCTGTACTACCTTCCGGACGAGTTGCTTTAAATTTCACAACAAGCTCCATACCTTCCAAAGCATATTCCCAATCAATATGTATAAAAGGTATTACTTCAAAAGTAAAATTAGGATAATCACCTTTCTCCAACGAGAATTGCTGAGGCTCAGGAGTGACAAAAGCTCCCTGAACGGGTTGAACCTCATAAAGAGAACCTGCATACCCGAAGGCATACTCCCAATTGAAAGAGCCATCTGTTTTTCCCCAGAAGTACTCCGGCTGGATATTGTCCTGATACTCCCAGCTTAATTCTGTCCACTTGATTTTGAAACCATTCGGTTGTTCAGTCTGAATACCCTTACCTGTTGTTTTATCAATAACAACGCCTCTAAACTTAGCATTCGGTCCGTCATAGTTATCCACATCACATGACGTAAACAACACACACAATAACACAGTATATATACTATAAAATGATATTCTTTTCATAATCGGTCTTTTTTATTTTTATAATTAAATTCATTAGTAACCATAATTCTGGACCAACTTGGGATTCTTCTTTATTTCATCTGCCGAAATAGAATTATAATAGTATTTTTTTAAGAATAGCAAATCATTGGTTCCGACAAAATCAACTTTATATTTCCACTTATTAGTACGGGTATCAAGCATTGGGAAAAGTCCACGGGGACGGAATAATTCCCCCATCACCTGATCAAAAATCCGCCAACGGCGATAGTTCCAAAAAATTTTATTCTCAAAAACAAACTCACAGATATATTGTCTGCGCACCTCTCCGATGGTTATAGCTGAAACGGGTAACTCCTGTAAACCAGCACGGGTACGTATATCATTAATCAAAGGTTGAGCAATCTCCGGATGTCCCAGTTCTACCTGGGCCTCAGCAGCTATCAACAGAATTTCTGCATATCTGATAACGGTCCATGGTTGGTCACTGTCAAATTCAGTAAGACTATGTTTTTTAGAGTCATCAATCATTTTTTTCTGAAACATAGAAGTAGGTGTCTTATTATCTTCGCCCATACCATACTTCCCACGATATTTGGCAGAAGTCTGTTCTTTACCACTTGCGTTAATCTCACCATACTTCACATCGATCAATTCTCCCTGAAATGTAGATCCCGGTACAATCACCGACCCCAATAAACGTGCATCCCGACCAGCAAACAAATCTTCGCGATTATCAAACTCTCCCGGTATATAACTGCCGGCAGAAGTATTAAATGTACCCGGAGTACCATCCAAATATTCAAACTGTTCCACTAAATCAAGAGTCGGACAACTATTCGGATTACTTTGACCTCCCCAAGGCAAACGATCCACATCAAAACGATAAACTAAATCAGGATAAGAATATGAACGACTCATAATAACCTCTTTATTTTTATCCGGCTCCACATTCAGGAATATCTTTCTGAAGTTTTCACTTAAATCATTCGTGTCAAATGACCGTGCCAATTCATACTTTTCTGATTTAATAATTTCATTAGCCGCCTGATAAGCTATCTCATAATATCTGTCAGCTTCAGATGCAGGAATCCCGCAAACCATTTTTCCGGTATTTTCATCTTCCAATACCAAATCATTATATTTAGCGATACTTGCTGCATAAATAGCAACTTGTGCCTTCAATGCATATACTACAGCCTTATTAATTCGTCCTTGAGGATTGTTTTCCGGAATATTCAGCTCGAGTGCCTTATCCAAATCAGCCAAAATATAATCCCAAGTCTCCTGCTCACTATTACGTGGAATTTCAAGTGAAGGAATACTGGAAGGGCCTGAATATTCCAACACTTTGTCAATATAAGGAAGTCCCCCAAAACGTTTAGCCATCGCAAAATAATACCAAGCCCTGATGGCATATCCTTCTGCCTGATAACCATCCACTTTATCGGCAGTCATTCCGGCAGAGTATTTATTCAGATTCTCTATATATTTACATACATTTCTGATCACTGTATAATTCCACCAGGAATTACCTGAATTACCACTCAGATTAGCACCGTCATCTTGTTTACGATTACGTGCAAAACCAGTAATTGTCTCCAATTCTTCAAACTTATAATTAGTATTGTTGAAGCCCCCACGTTGATCAAAACGATAATCTTCAATAGGCAAATCAATGTACAACCTTGTAAGTGCTGTCTTCACACCTGACTCATTAGCATATACATCCTCATCTGTGACAATATTAGATGGTTTCAAATCCAGATAATCACTACAAGCAGTTGCACATAGCCATATCAATATACTATATAATAAAACTTTTTTCATGATTTGTTGCTTTTTAGAAAGTTAGGTTCAATCCGATATTAAAATTCTGAGAAGTTGGATAAACATATCCCCAGTTCGTATCACTACCTGTTTCAGGATTATCAACATCCCAACCGGGATATTCCGGATCCATATTCTTCAATTTAGAGAATGTCAACAGATTAAAGCCATTGGCAAAAATACGGGCATGTGATACACCTGCCTTACGAGTCAATCTTTGAGGGATAGTATAACCGATCTCCACGCTTTTCAGCCTCAAATAGCTTGCATCCATAATACGCCAGGTATCATCCCGGTAATTGAAAGAATATGAATTATCCCGATAACGGGGATAAGTGCCTGCAATCCAATTACCGGATTCATCCTGTCTCCACCGGTCGGTATGAAACTTCAAAGCTCCGGCAGATCCGTCAAATGCATAAGGTGTTTTAAGGAATTCGCTATATACTACATTCTTTTTACCTGCACCCATGAAATGTAGATTTATATCAAAATTATTCCATTCCAGATTAATTGTAAATCCATATTGAATTTTCGGATAACCCTTATGGAAGAAAGGATAAATATCTTCTCCATCCACATAACCATCACCATTCAGATCTGTATGATAAAAGTCTCCCGGTGTCAATATTGAATTCTGAAAGGTACCTTCTTCGTTGGGCAAAGTAGAAATATCCATACCGGGTGTTATAACACCTCCCCATTCCATAGCCCACCAAAGACCACTATTACGATTGTTCACATTCTCCCTCCAATTACGATAAGAGCTGGATGAAGGAGCACGCTCGGTATATATATTCTTTGTATTGGAATACATAAAATTTCCGGTAAAATCATACTTTACACTTCCGATTTTATTGCTATGGGTAAGAGTTATCTCCCAACCTGAGGTACGTGTGCTATTTAAATTCTCTTGTGGCAGATCCATGCCTGTCACACCCGGTATAGAAGCATTTCTTCGGGCAGGTATACCAGTCCTGTTTCTGACAAAAGTCTCTACAGTTCCTCCAAATAATCCATTCCACATGTCCCAGTCAAGACCAAAATTCATCAGTTTATTTTCAATCCAGGTTAATTTCGGATTAGTTGCCCCCCTGTCAGAAATAGCATTCATTTTATCGTTTCCAAAATAATAGTAGCCACTGGGGTAGGTATAACCTGACACCCATTGATAAGCAGCTACCCCATCATCAGCAGTAACTCCGTAAGAAGCTCTTAACTTCAAATTATCAATAAATGATAAAGCTTTTATAGATTTGAAGAAGGATTCTTCCGACAAACGCCAACCAACAGAGCCACCAGGAAATAATCCAAATTGCCCACTTCCTGTATACATAGAAGAACCATCGTAACGAAAAGCAAGTTCTAACAAATATCTTTCCGCAAAGTTATAATTCAAACGGCCCACATAGCCTTGCCTCCTGATAATGTCAGGAAATGAGGCACCTATCACTTGTGTCTTGTCATTATTACCAGCAGCCAGTTCGTCCAGATCAAATGTATAATAACGTTGAGCTCCCTGATATTCTGTTCTATTCTGCGACTGTTCAAAAAGTCCAAGAACATCAATAGTATGCTGTCCAAACTGTCTTTTATAATTTACAGATAGTTGTAAACCATTAGTAGTTGCCCAATGCACATCCTGCACTAATGTACTGGGTGACATATAAGTTTTAGGAATATATTGTTCATCCTTGTATGTATATAAAGTATACGCAGGATTCCATCCTTTATAAAGAGCATTATAACGACTATAGTTATACATAAACTTAGCACTTAGCCCTTTTAAAAAAGGTATGTCCCAATTGAGAGAGGTCTGAATAGAAGTACGATCTGATTTATTCTTTTTATATCCGCCTCCATTTTCCGAATCAGAGTTAATTACAGGATTCAATTCAGCTCCCATATATGCCGGATAGTCAGGATTGCCATTTGCATATATACTTGTCAACGGTTCATTCGTTTCACGATTTACCGGGGGAGTAAACCACATCCATTTTATCTGGTTCCATGCATCCTGAAAAGGTGCATTCTTCTCATCTTTAATATATCCGATATTTACATTAGCCGTCAATCCATACCCTAATTTCGCAGTCAGATTTGTCCGGAAGTTAAAACGTTCGTAATCCATTGATCCGGATTTAAACATACCTTCCTCATTAAAGTAACTCCCATTAATAAAATAGTTCACTTCCTGATTTTTTCCCACACTACCGGAAACACCTATAGTATGATTGGTCTGGGGTACAAAATCTTTAATATACTGACTATATAAATCAAAATCCGGTGTATTTCTAAATACCTCCAACTGTTCTGGCGTATAGGTTCCTTTCGGATTAGCATATCGGGCTAACCCTACTTCATTAATCATAGAAGCCCATTCAAATGCGTTCATCATTTCCGGTAAATCGGTTTGATGAGACCACCCATAGGTTCCGGAATATTCTATCTTAGCCTTCCCGGTGGTTTTCCCATTTTTAGTTGTAATCAGGAGTACGCCATTACCAGCCCGCATTCCGTATACGGCAGCAGATGCATCTTTCAATGCCGACACACTCTCTATTTCGTTGGCAGATAGTCGGTTGAAAGTTGCCATATCACTTACTACCCCATCAATAACAACCAACGGTTCTCCCATTCCACGTATATCAATATGTGATTTAAAAGCACCTGGTTCGCTTGAATTAGTTATCACTTTTACACCAGCCATTTTTCCTGCTATATTCTGTTGTAGATTGCTGTTGGTAGAAGTAATAATCTGACTGTTATTTACTGAGGAAACAGCTCCGGTTAAAGTAGCTTTCTTTTGTGTCCCATATCCTACAACCACAAGTTCATCCAATGAATGGATATCTTCTGTCATTTCTACCAGCAACTCTTTATTATCTCCGACCACAACATCACAATCACGATATCCAATATAAGAAAACCGGAGTGTAGTTTTTGCAGAGGGTACCCGCAATAGGAAATGCCCGTCCATATCAGTAACCGTACCTATATTCTTGTCACCTTTTACTGTTACTGACACTCCTATCAACAGTTCACCTTCGGGAGATGTTACTGTCCCTTTAACGGTAACAGCATTTTGAGCCTGTACTAGGGTCACACCACATAAAAAACAAAAGATAAAAAGTAATCTGAGGAAAAGAATACCTCTGATGTAGTAATTAGACTTCAGGTAATACATAATAGTAGATTTTAATTAGTAATACGATTAATTGAGGCACAAATATAAGAACCATTCAATACTTTAAAGTATGTTTATTTAGCAAACGAGTATACAGCGCAATAATAGCTGAAATAAAGATTTAGCATAACAATATGAAAAAATAACAGACCTGTGCAATAACCCCAATCTCCTATATTTGCCACACATTTATTAATCATTTAAATTCAATGCGTATGAAAACTTTAAATTTACTACTTACAACCGGAGTACTTCTGGTAAGCTCGTTCATCATTAGTGTAAATGCACAGACTCAGTCTATTAGCCTAGACCCCGAAGAATGGTCGGAAGGCAAGAACATGGACATTTATGAAGAAGAAGGTAATTTAGTACTCGAAGTCTGGACCGCAGCCGAACCAGCCTGGCAAGAGACGTATATCCGTATTATAGACCTGGATCTGGAAAAATACCCTAATTTCAGTATTACGACCGAAGGGGATGAAGGCGCACAATGGAATGTTAAAATAGCAGCACCCGATCTTCCGGATCAGGCATCTCTACTTACTGGTTCTACAGCAGGTGGTGGTGACTCTTCTGAATTTGGAGAATTCAACTTCGAGGGGACCATACCTTCTATTTTAGGAGAAGACAGTGGAGAAGTTTCTTTTGAACTGTATCTATGGGTAATCGGACAAGGACAAAGATTAGTAATCAGTGATCTACATTTTTATGGAGACGGCGGAACCGGTTTAAATCAAGTATTCAATCCTACGACACTGACTAATAAACCCGGAGGATTTGTATTGAATAATGTAGAAAATAAAGCTATTACTATTTTTGGTTCGACCGGAGCTATAATAAAAAGTATAATATCAGCTAATAGCAAACAAGATATAGATCTTCCGGCAGGGCTATATCTCGTTAAAATCGGGGAAAAAACAACAAAAGTAATTGTTAATTAAAATTCAGAATATGATTATCTGTAATCACGCATATTAACCGACTAAAAACTATAAATAAGAACAGGTTATATATATGATGCAGATAATCATAAATTTGTAAATTCTTAATCCTCATAATGAAAGTACCATGAAGAAACAAGTATTATCTTCTCTATTCATTTTATTTCTGCCATTCTGTATTTGTGCACAAATACCTGATACGGAACAACTCCGTGAATCGGATAAGAATCAAAGCAGGGACTTAAGTATCCCGGGATCACGATTAGTTCTAAATCCTTTTGCTTTTTATAATGCAACTCCCTCAACTACTCCATCTGATTTTTCAAACCATCCTTCACTCCCGCTAAACATCGGTTATCTTAGTACGGAACGTATCGGCGAACGGCGTATAGATAATGCTTTACTCCTATATCGATACAAAGGACAATCGTCTGCTTCTACTTTAGAAACCGGCTGGCAAGCCGATCTAACCAGCACAGTAAAGTGGTATCCTGAGAATGGTTCTAAATTAGAGATTATCGAAGAAGGACTCAAGATGAGTGTAAACAGTAACGCAAATCCTTCCTATAAGTCACTAACTACCACCAATCGTATTTCTATTGATCTGGATAAGACTCCCATACTTACTTTATACATGCCACAAGCTTCCGGAAAATGGTCTCTCAAAATTAGAAACACCCAAAATGAAGAAGTTACCCTTCGAACGGATGCATCCGGTACAGGAACCTTTGAATACGATTTACGCGAACTTACTACCTGGAAAGGTAATCAAAGAATCTCTTTCAACTTATGGGCTATCGGTTTAAATTCTTACTTTGTACTCGGTGACATGCGCTTCATTGGCATAAACGGTGAAGAGGCCTGTGAAGAAGCAGTCTCTTATTCAACCGAATGGTTACCCAATGAACTACCCTTTAAAGCCACTTATTCCGATGGAACCACTCTCACCGGAACCGACTTCTTCTACGATAAGAATACCATCGCCCGACAAATTAAATTTGATCCGTCAAACAACAATAGTTCTTTTATACTTGCAGGTTATTACGCAGGTAAAGATATATCAGTAACCAATGACATTCTGAAAACCAATAATGGTACATTCTCATTTGCTGTAAAATCTGATGTATTTTCTCCTTCCGAAATTATTTTCTACAAAAGTAAAATTGAATTAAAATCTCAAATAAACGGTTCATCCAATCCTGGATATGGCCCTTATTGGGCTGTAAAATTCAATATTAATTTACTTCAAAAGAATGAGTTAAAAACAGCTGTCGCCTTCTCATATAGTAACGACAACGAAGATTCCTCTACTATAACCAATCGTATCAATGCTCCGTTTAATGGGGATAATATGCAAACTCAATATACCGAACGTAAGATGTTTTGGAACAACTTCCTAAAAAAGGTTCCCTGCCCTTCAAACTTCTCTATCGAAACTGTAGATAATTATGGTATAACAGCCGAACAAGTCAGAAGAGATTATTACAACGCCTGGGTATTCGTAGCTCAAAATGTCCTTGAACCAGATCCGGTACACTTTCCTTATCCACAAGTAGTAACAGGTAAGGGATCTATGTGGGACGAATCGGATGATCGGGCTCCTTATAGTGCTACCTGGGAGAGTTTCTTTGGCATACAATTCTATGCTTTCATTGACCCGGAAACGGCTTGGAACGCTTTTGAAGGACTCATGTCACTCACTGACAAAGATGGGGTAATAGGGGGTGAAAGCCTTCCGTCCAGAAAAGCCCAAACAGCCTGGATACTTTATCAAACCACCCAAGACAAAGAACGTCTTGAAAAAATATATGCTCCATTAGAAAGATATCTAAACTGGCGACTGGTTTACCCACATTGGATATATAATTCATATCCGGATAAAAATAAGAAAGATGCGGAATTTGCCTTCTCTGCTATTATTGATATTGATTATATGATCAAAATTAGTGAAATAATCCGTGATGAGCAAACAGCAAATGAATGGAGAACCAAACAGAAAGATTTTTATAATCAGTGCTTACCCTGGTTCTGGCGTACACCAACAACTTTTCCTTCACAGTATTATGATCTTTCCACACAAGGCAGATCTGAAGGGCATCCATATTGGGTAACATCCGGTCTGCACATGAATTTGCTTTCAGGAGATTATCTCGAAAGTTTATATTCACTTTTTTCTTTCAATTTCAATCCGAAAAAGAATTTTGGAGGTTCGGGTATGGGATTTCCAAAATATCCAGATGTTAGCTATACATTATATGGATTACTTGAACATCAAAAAACAAAAAAAGCTGAGAATGTAATCGATGCTTGTATCCGGGATATCTGCCGCTCCGGAGGATGGTTCTCCGAACAGTATGAAACAACTGATACACCTTATCCGACAGGAGTACGCCCCTCTCTATTCGGTGCCAGTATGATAATTGACTTCGTAATGATCAAAAATGGTTTTCGATACGATATGGGAGTACCTTATATCCAGAATCTATTCCGAAAAGCAGCTACAATCAGTGGTATCCGTTATGGAAACGACGTACTTAATATAGAATGTGATACAGAAGGAAATTATTCCATCAGTGGAAGCTATATAAATACTCCCCGGATCATCCGGACAAATTATGGAGAATCAGTTCCCGTCTACAAAGACGGGAACCCAAGTCAGATAAAAGTAAACAATGTGAATGATGAAATAATGAAAATATCCAACAATTACACATCCAGTCCGTTTGTTAGCATATATGTTCCACTAAATCAAATCTACTCGCTTTACCTATATGATTTGAAAGGCAGTTTGCAAGCAATTCTCGCCAATCAAAAAGTATCTACAGAAAGCGAAAAAAAATACTATTTAAACAATTATCACCCACAACCTTACTTAATCTGCCTGCACCTTCCTGGAGAATTATATTCTAATAAAGTAATCGTTTCTCATTAAATTAGCCACCTAAAAATACCGAGACATCATGAACAAGCCAGCCCTTCTTTATATAGCCTCTTATCTTTTTACAATACTATTATCCGGTTGTTCTTCTGAAAATACTAAGACTCCGGTAGATTATGTAAACCCATACATGGGTAATATCAGTCATCTGTTAGTACCAACCTATCCGACCGTACATCTGCCCAATAGTATGCTAAGAGTATATCCTGAAAGAGCCAATTATACCTCCGAATTGATTAAAGGTCTGCCTATTGCCGTTACAAGTCATAGAGGAAGTTCCGTGTTCAACCTCAATCCATTTCAGGGGAATGAATCCGATGCCTGTTCTGAAGTCTATTACTCATACGACCAAGAAAAAATAACTCCTTACCGTTACACCGTTTTTCTTGATAAAAATAAAATCAACGTTGACTATGCACCCTCACACCGGTCAGCCATTTACACCATACAATTTGAAGAAAACCGGAAAGAAGCTAATTTTATTTTATTGAATGTAGGCAACGGAAAGCTAACATTCAATGAAGAAGGTCATATAGAAGGGTATCAGATAATTGATAATAGCCAAACCAAAATATACCTATATTTAGAGACAGAACAAAAGCCTCACTCTACCGGGTTCCTATCCGGCACATCCGTCTATTATGGAGCAAGCAGTATCAACGGTGAAAATAAATCTGCTGTTCTGAAATATAATAAAGAAACACAAACCATAAATATCAGATATGGAATTTCTTTTATTAGCAGTGAACAAGCTAAAAGCAATCTAAGAAAAGAAATCAGAACCTTTGATGTTAATCAGGTAGCCGAAAAAGGAAAGGATATCTGGAATAAGGCTTTAAGTAGTATCTCTATAAAGGGAGGAAATGAAAACGATAAAATAGTTTTCTATACCTCCCTATATAGAGTATACGAACGAATGATCAATATCTCGGAAGAAGGAAAATATTACAGTGCATTCGACCATCAAATACATAACGATGAAGGAATTCCTTTCTATACGGACGATTGGATCTGGGATACTTATCGGGCTGCCCACCCATTACGTATTCTGATAGATCCGGAAGCAGAACAGGCAATGATTCACTCTTATCTTCGTATGGCCGAACAATCCACAGAATTCTGGTTACCTACATTTCCGGAGATCACAGGTGATAGCCACCGGATGAATGGAAATCATGGAGTAATCGTTCTTTGGGATTCATACATTAAAGGACTTACTAATTTTGACCTGGAAACTGCCTATAAAACCAGCAAAGGGGCATTAACCGAAAAGACCCTTCTGCCTTGGCAAAAAGCACCTTACACAGAATTAGACACATTCTATAGGACAAAAGGATACTACCCGGCTTTACATCCGGACCAAGAAGAGACAGTAGCGCAAGTTTCTCCTACTGAAAAGCGACAGGCAGTAGCCGTCACTTTAGGTACCTGCTATGACGATTGGTGCCTATCACAAATAGCGAAGAAATTAAATTTTGACGATGATTATAACTACTTCTTAAATGCTTCCTACAACTATCGGAATCTATTTAATGAAGAAACTTCTTTTTTCCATCCGAAGGACAAAAATGGTAATTTCATTATGCCGTTTGATTATCGATATGCAGGAGGACAAGGAGGAAGAGAATATTATGATGAAAACAACGGATGGATTTATCGTTGGGATGTTGCTCATCGTATTTCCGACCTGATCACATTAATGGGAGGAAAAGAGCAGTTCATCCGCAATCTTGACGACTTATTCACAGAACCACTTGGAATGGAAAAATTTCTATTTTATCGTCAATTTCCGGATCATACAGGCAATGTTGGCCAATTTTCCATGGCAAATGAACCATCGCTCCACATCCCTTATCTGTATAATTATGCCGGTAAACCCTGGATGACTCAAAAGCGCATCAGACAATTGCTCAAACAATGGTTCAGAAACGACCTGATGGGAGTTCCCGGTGATGAAGATGGGGGAGGTTTATCAGCCTTTGTTGTATTTTCGTCTATGGGATTTTATCCGGTAACACCGGGAATTCCTGTTTACAATATCGGAAGTCCGTTATTTCAGTCTATAAAAATAGATTTAAAAAATGGAAAGACTTTCGAAATAGAAGCTCTCAATAATTCAGAAGAAAACAAATATATTCAATCGGCTACCTTAAACGGTAAAAAGTGGAATAAGCCCTGGTTTAGCCATGACGAAATAAAAAATGGTGGAAAATTAATTCTTATAATGGGGAACAGAGCGAACCCGGAATGGGGGAGCTCTCCTGAGTCCGTACCTCCTTCCGGCGAATAAGTCCCATTATGACTTTTTAATACCATTGCTGTTTTTTTAAGACATGGAATCAGGCCAGATCGTATAACTTTGTCCAATCAAGACAGAAAAACACCATGCAGAAAGTATTATATCTACTTACTTTGTTACTCATTACTGTATATACATATGCCGATGTCTCTCCGGTCGTCATAAACAGGTTAACCAATAATGAAGGCTTATCTAACAGTTCGGTGAATGTAATCTACCAGGATTCCAACAATTTAATGTGGTTTGGGACATGGGATGGCTTGAATTTATATAATAGCCGTGAATTCAAAACCTTCAAACCCAACCCCAATGTTCCTGGTAATATTACTAATAATATAATCAGAGATATCATTGAAACAACAAAAGGTAGACTATGGATCACTACAGATAACGGGATCAATCTATACACTCCGGAAGCTATGCGGTTTCAATCTTTCTTCTATGATAACAAAGAAAATTCCATCTTTAAAGAACGCTCTTTTTTAATCTGTAAAAACAGCCACAATAAAGTTATAGCTTCAGTATACAACACTGGATTATATTATTTTGATGAAGAACTGTCGGATTTCATCCTTATAAGAAACTTAAAAGAAACCTCCTTGAAAAAACTATTTTTTGATAAGGATGATAATTTATGGCTATTCACTGACAACAATTCATTATACAGAGTCAATCTGGACTGGAGTAAAAACAAGCCTGATATAAAAGATATAAAACCGGTCATCTTAAGCCAGTCATCCCATGATGTTTTTTACAATCTATACACAAATCAGATATGGGAACAAAATGAAAACAGACATATCAATATCTATGATGTACCGACTGAAACAAAAATAACGGAAATACCTTTCTCTAAAGTCATCTCTTCTATTATTTTTGAAAAGACCGGCTATGTCATCGGTACAGCCAATGGCTTATTTTCCATCCAGGCCCAAAACCATGAAATAACAACTCTTATAGAAGATATCCCTGTTTTTTCTATTTATAAGGGAACACAAGATATACTATGGGTAGGTACAGACGGACAAGGTGTTATTATGCTCACACCAAAGAATAATCGGTTCACATCCTATTCATTAAAAAATTCATCTATTTATGGACTCAGTCCGGTACGCTGTTTTTGGGAAAATCAAAACAAACAATTATTCATTGGTACCAAAGGCTCTGGCTTATATATCTTTCAAGATGATACTACTGAAAATCTTTTTGCACAATTTACGACTAATAATGGTCTGATCAACAACTCCGTCTATGCATTAGCAGGAAAGGAAAATGACATATGCTGGATAGGAACAGATGGTAAAGGACTAAATTATTGGGATTATAAAACAAAAAAATTATATACTCTGAAAATGAATGAGAAACTTGATATCATTTCCGTTTACGCCATTTATATTCAGAATGATCATACACTATGGATAGGTACGAATGGATTCGGACTCTATAAATTAACTATAGACCGATCAAAAACTCCCTATGAAGTCACAGAATATAAACAATTCATCTATCAGGATCATAATAAGAAAGGGCTTAGTAACAATGTTATTTTCTCCATTATTCCTGATGATCATAACGGTTTATGGATTGGTACCCGGGGAGGAGGACTCAATCATCTGGACACACATACCTATACTTTTACCACCTATCGCTTTTCAGAAAAAGAAATGTCCTCCATCAGCAACAATGATATCATCACTTTATACAAAGATCCTGACCATCAGCTATGGATAGGAACCAGCCTCGGACTTAATCTCATGCAAAAAGACGAAAAGGAAACGATATCTTTCAAACATTATACCGAGAAAGATGGTATGCCCAATAATACAATACATGGCATACAAGCAGACAATGATGGTAATATATGGATCAGCACAAACAAAGGATTAGGCAAATTATCCAAAAATAACGATAAAATCATTTCCTACTATCAAAACGACGGACTACAAAACAACGAGTTTTCTGATGGTGCATCCTATAAGTCTTCCTACACAAACAATTTGTTTTTCGGTGGTATTAATGGATACAATAAATTTGACCCCCAAAGTATTCCTGAAACCACTTTCTCTCCCCGGCTTAATTTCGATGATTTTCTTATAAACAATGAGAATGCTGACATCCGTAAATTTACTAAAAAGATCAATGGAAAAAAAATGATTGTGCTCAACCATACTGAAAATCTGATAGGGTTTAAATTTACTCCGATCGATTACATATCAGGTATGAAATGTGAAATAGAATATAAACTTGCGCCTTATGAAAAGAACTGGATACAAATGGGAACTTCACAGCTAATTGTACTCAATAAATTACCATCGGACGACTACATATTAAAAATCAGATTTAACAATGCCAATAAAATCTGGTCAGAGGATATCTACGAAATTCCGATCCGTATACTTCCACCATGGTGGCTGAGTAAATGGGCCTATCTTTTCTATTTTCTTACATCCATCAGTATTCTATTTGTTATCTATTCAGTAGTTAAAAATAGAATCCAAATGAAACATACATTAGAACTAAGCAATTTGGAGAAGACTAAAACGGAAGAAATTCATCAAGCCAAACTTAGGTTCTTCACAAATATAGCACATGAATTCAGTAACTCGTTAACTTTGATTCTCGTTCCTTCAGAGCAATTACTAAAAATAAGAAATATGGAGCCAGAGGCTAAAAGATATGTTAGAACAATACACTCTAATGCCGGACGGATGCAAAAGCTCATTCAGGAACTGATTGAATTTCGTAAAGCAGAAACTGGTTTTTTAGAGTTGCAAACTGAAATTGTTGACATACATGAATTTGTAAAATACATAACTGATTATTTCACAAATACCGCAGTACAAAAAAACATACAGTTTTCAATTCAGATACAAGATGATACCAACACATGGATCACTGATCGCAGTTGTTTTGAAAAGATCGTATTTAATATTATATCCAATGCTTTTAAATACACCCCAATAAATGGATATATCCATTTATCTATCAGTCAAATAAATGAACATCTTATCCTTCAAATCAAAAATAACGGGAAAGGAATTAAGAAAGAAGATATTCATCTCATATTCAATCGATTCAAGATACTTGATCAGTTTGAAAAACAAATGGCGCAAGGAGAAAACAGGAATGGAATCGGATTGGCACTCTGCAAAGCTTTAACTGATCTTTTGAAGGGTACAATTGAAGTGGAAAGTGAACTAAATGATTATACTCAATTCACCATATCTCTTCCGGCATTAGAACTCACAAACAAACAACCGGTCTCAATGCCTCCATTGGTAACAGAAGAACCGCCCATAAATACAGAGTATACAGATATTACAGAATTGGCAGATACGGACACTAACAACATGTCTCAAACAGTAATCCTAATTGTAGAAGACGATAAAGAAATCAGTAATTTACTATATGGCTTATTGAAACATAAATATAGCTTATTGTTTGCTTCTAATGGGAAAGAAGGAGTAGAAATGGTAGAAAAAAACAGTATCCATTTAATTATCAGCGACATCATAATGCCGGAAATGAATGGAATTGAATTTGTCAATCATTTAAAGGATAAAAGTACAACTGCCAACATACCAGTAATTTTTCTCTCCTCCAGAACCTCTATTGATAATCAAATTGAAGGATTACAAACCGGAGCAGATGCTTATGTAGGAAAACCTTTTAATTCAATGCTCCTTGAAACAACCATTGACCGTCTTCTCACAAGCCGCAGAAGCTTAAAAGATTTCTATGCTTCTCCTTTATCAGCTATTGAAAAAATTGAAGGAAAAACTGTTCATAAAGAAGAAAAAGAATTTATCCTGAAACTAACCAGGATTGTTTCTGAGAATATAGACAACGAAAACCTATCAATCGAAATGCTTTCCAATGAAATGGGAATCAGCAAAATAATGCTCTACCGTAAACTGAAAGAAATAAAAGAAGAAACCCCCACTGAATTCATCCGAAAAATAAGAATGAATCAAGTAGAGAAATTATTGAAAATGACCAACAAGACAATACAGGAAATAATGTTTGATTGTGGTTTTAATAATAAAGCGTACTTTTATCACGAATTCAGCAAGCAATTTAATCTTACTCCTGGAGAATATAGAAAAAAACATGGTTCAAAAGCTATGAATGAATAAGCATCATACTCTTTTGTAATCCTACGATACCGGGTTTTCCGATAAGCGGCGTTTCTTTGTTTTGATTTTTAATTTTATCATAAAAAACATACTAAGAAATGAGAAAGACAGATTTAGCTTATCGCTCAGAACTGAATCCACTGATTAAACCACAGGATTTAGCCCCTATGATACCGGGTATGGAAATAGCTTGTATTTTCAACCCGGGAGTATTTAGATTTAATAACAAAACCTGCTTGTTACTACGTGTTGCCGAAAGGCCAATTCAAACAGACGGAGAAATATCCATTATCATCAGAAACTCCAACGGACAATTTGAAAAAATAACTTTCAGAAAAAGTGATCCGGACCTTGATGCTAAAGACCCGCGCGTAATACGTTATAAGGGCCAGGATTATCTCACCACATTGTCTTACCAACGATTATTATTCAGCGATGACAATATTCATTTCTATGAAGATATAAACTACCCTCCCATTTTTGGTGAAGGCCAACTGGAGAGTTTTGGAATCGAAGATTGCCGTGTATCATATATCGATGGTAAGTTCAATCTAACCTATTCTGCCATATCCCCGGTAGCCGTCGGTATCGGTTTAATGCAAACCACAGACTGGCAACATTTCGATCGTAAAGGTCTGATATTCCCTCCTCATAATAAAGATTGTGCTTTTTTTGAAGAAAAAATCAATGGCACACATTATGCCTTGCATCGTCCCAGTTGCCATGAATTAGGAGGAAATTATATTTGGATAGCGCAATCTCCCGACTTGGTTCATTGGGGGCAGCATAAATGTATTGCATTAACCCGCCCGGGTATGTGGGACGAAGCAAGAATTGGTGCCGGTGCATCCCCTATAAAGACTCCTGAAGGATGGTTGGTTATCTACCACGGAGCAACCTATGATAACAGATACTGTCTTGGTGCCATGCTGCTCGATCTAAACGATCCTTCTGTTGTTCTTTCACGTTCTATTCATCCAATCATGGAACCATTAGAGCCTTACGAGAAAACAGGTTTCTTCGGCGAAGTCATTTTCTCAAACGGACATTATTTGGAGAGAGATACCATACACCTTTACTACGGTGCCAGCGACGAGATCATTTGTTATGCCCGAATGTCAGTCACAGAAATCGTAAACAATCTCAAAGGTAATTAATATGAATTTCAATAAAGCACGTACACTTTACTTCCACAATCTATTGATGGTATTTTGCTTCTACCTATCCTCAGCCACCGTAACTGCTCAAAATACGGCCATCATGCGAGATGAGTGGTATCAAAGAAGTATAAAAAATACTTATACTACCGCACCGATACAAGAGATATTCAAAAGAGCTGAAGTAAACAAGAAGTTAACTGTTGGAGTAATAGGCGGATCGATAACTGCAGGAGCAAACGCATCCGATTTTCAGCAAACAGCCTATGCTCCTTTGGTTGTTCAATGGTTTCGTAAGAAGTTTCCTCAAACTGAAATACATTTTGTAAATGCAGGAATAGGAGCTACTAACTCACTTTTCGGTGTACACAGAGTCGACGGGGATTTACTTTCATACAAACCCGACATTGTTATTATAGAATTTAGTGTCAACGATCAAGGCGAGTCAAGAACAAAAGCCAGCTATGAAGGACTTATACGTAAGATTCTGAAATCAGAAAACAAACCTGCCATACTTGCATTAGGACTGATGGATATGCAAGGAAACTCATGGCAGAAATATCACTTAGAGGTCTGTAATCATTATCACATTCCGTATATCAGCTATCGTGATGCTTTATATCCTGAAATACAGAATGGTAATATGGTATGGAGCGAAATTTCTTCAGATGAAGTACACCCAAATGACAGAGGACATCAAATTATCAGTAATTTAGTCACTCATTTTTTAGAGGAGATATTCAACGAGAAAACTCTACCGGTTCCACTTACCCAGAATAGATATGAACAAGCCTGCATATATCCGTTCACTCATATCGACAACCCGGATTGGGAACTGACTTCAAGAGGATGGAGCACTACTCATAAAGGTAAACCACTGGAATTTACAGTCAAAGCCTCCATAATCACAATTATGTTTGAGAAAACAATCAATTCTCAAAAAGCGGCAAATGTATATGTTACTCTTGATAATGGTAAACGGCAAAAGCTCAGTACATTCTTTAAAGATGGCTGGGGAAATTATATGTATCCGGAAATTATCTTGGACTCAGATAAGAGTGAAAGTCATATTATAAGTTTTGAATACGATGACAAAAGCGGTAAAGAATTCATTCTTCATAACATCCAAATCGTTCCATAGATAAAATAAAAATCCCACTACCGGATTTTAATCTGATAGTGGGATTCTCTTTTTATGATTGCTAATTACTCCTCGTACATCTTATCTATCATCTCTTTGTAGTTTTTGGCTACCACCGGACGTTTTAGTTTCAATGTATTTGTCAACTCACCCTTTTCCATACTGAACGGTTCAGGCAAGAGTGTAAAGCGTTTTATCTGTTCATAATTAGCAAATTGTTGCTGCAAGGTATCAATGCGGGCACGGAACAATCCTACAATCTTGGGATGCTGCAACAATTCTTCCATATCCTTATATTCAATACCTTTCTCTTTGGCGTAATCTTTCACAAAGCCATATACCGGAACAATCAATGCAGATACAAACTTACGCTGATCGGCAATAATAGCAATCTGATCGATATATCGGTCAATGACTAACTTTGTTTCAAGAGCTTGCGGAGCAATGTACTTACCATTGGATGTCTTGAACAAATCTTTGATACGCTCCGTCAGGTATAACTGCCCGTTCTTAAAGTATCCGGCATCACCCGTATGAAACCATCCATCAGCATCAATGGTAGCTGCGGTAGCTTCCGCCTTCTTATAATATCCTTTAGTGATAGTCTTTCCACGCAGCAGAATCTCATTATCTTCTCCTATCTTCACTTCTACATCCGGCATCACCTGGCCTACCGAACCAATATCATAACCAGTCTTGGAAGTACAAGAGACGGTAGCCGTAGATTCTGTCAATCCATAACCTACCAGCATATCAATACCCACAGAATGAACGAACTCACAAATTTCATCGGGTACCGCCGCACCGGCAGTCGGAAAGAAATTACCATTTTCAATACCAATTGTTTTCTTCAGCAATGAATAAATTGTTTTCTCGTAAAACTTATATTTCAAATGAAGCATTAACGGCGGAGTCTTTCCCTGACGTATATAGTCAATATTGTGTATTCTGCCAACACGGATAGCATCCATCATCAATGTTTTCTTGATACCGGTCGTCTCGGCAATCTTTTCCTGTACACCCGCATACACCTTCTCCCAAAAACGAGGAACGCTACACATTAGTGTGGGACGAATTTCCTTGATTGTCATCTGAATATCGGCAGGACGAAGGTTAACGCAAATCTGCACCCCCTTATAGATGCAAAGATAGCTCCATGCTTTCTCAAACACATGAGTCAACGGCAGGAAATTCATAGAGACGTCTTCGTCCGTCATATCCACCAGGCGAATATCATGGATACGGAACGCTTCAAGGAAACAAGAGTGATGCAGCATTACACCTTTCGGCTCACCCGTTGTACCGGAAGTATAAAGGATATTAGCCAAGTCATCTTCTGAAGCACGTGAAGTTCGCTCTTCCACCACCTCATTGTGGGGTAGCCCTTCACCCATTTCCAGAAACTCATCAAAATAAATAGACGACACATCACGGGGATCTTTCACCACATCACGGTCGAAAATAATAATCTGCTGTAACGACGGACAGAAGCCAAATATGCTAAAGGCAGCATCATACTGAAACTGTTCGCCCACAAACAAGAAACGTATCTGTGCATCATTAATAATGTATTGCGCCTGTGCCGGAGAACTGGTAGCGTAAAGCGGAACCGTCACTGCACGATTAGCAAATGCTGCAAAATCTACAAAAAGACATTCCGGCTTGTTTTGCGAAAAAATACCGATATTTTCTTCTTCCTCTACACTAAGTGCAACAAGAGAACTTGCAGCTTGTTTTACGGTTTCTGAAAACTGATTCCAGGAGATAGGAATCCATTGTGCAGTCTGGTAATCACGATATCGAAGAGCTGTCTTATCACCATACTTTTGAGCCTGACGATGGACCAAGACAGATAAATGATGTTCAATCATATCTATTTGTTGTTAGTAAATATAGGGCAAAGATATTAGTTTTATTTGAAACTATCGCCTTTTTCAATAATTATCAGTAAGTTTGCACCATGAAATATGACGTATCTTATCTGACAACGGAGGCCGTAAGCCTGCTTAAATCGCTTATAGCCATCCCCTCAATCAGCCGTGAAGAAACTCAGGCTGCTGACTATCTGCAAAATTACATTGAAGCAGAAGGCATGACTACCGGACGTAAAGGCAACAACATTTGGTGTCTTAGCCCGATGTTTGATTTGAAGAAACCCACTATTCTACTCAACTCGCACATTGACACAGTAAAACCCGTAAACGGCTGGCGTAAAGCCCCTTTCACTCCACGAGAAGAAAACGGAAAACTCTATGGGTTAGGTAGCAATGATGCCGGTGCCAGTGTAGTAACGTTATTACAGGTGTTCCTGCAACTATGTAGAACGGAGCAATCATACAACCTTATTTACCTTGCTTCCTGCGAAGAAGAGGTATCTGGCAAGGATGGTATCGAGAGTGTATTGAAAGGCCTTCCCCCCATTTCATTTGCTATTGTGGGCGAACCCACCGAAATGCAACCCGCCATCGCCGAAAAAGGTCTTATGGTACTGGATGTCACTGCCACTGGAAAAGCGGGACATGCTGCCCGCAACGAAGGTGACAATGCTATTTACAAAGTACTGGATGACATTGCCTGGTTTCGCGACTACCGTTTCAAAAAAGAATCACCTTTATTAGGTCCGGTCAAGATGAGTGTTACGGTAATCAATGCCGGCACACAACACAATGTGGTTCCGGACCGCTGTACATTTGTAGTAGATGTGCGAAGCAATGAGTTATACTCTAACGAAGAACTGTTTGCCGAAATACAAAAGCATATTAGTTGTAAGGCTGAGGCACGTTCCTTCCGTCTGAACTCCTCACGCATCGAAGAGAATCATCCTTTTGTTCAAAAGGCCATCAAATTGGGGCGTTCACCTTTTGGTTCCCCTACTCTTTCAGATCAGGCACTGATGCCGTTCCCATCAGTTAAAATAGGGCCGGGACGTTCATCCCGTTCACATACAGCAGACGAATATGTGATGCTAAAGGAGATGGAAGAGGCAATAGGGCTATATTTGGAATTGCTGGATGGATTAAGTCTTTAAACATCAGTTAGATTTGGATAAAGATATACTCTTTATATATGCAAGTGATATTTACTTGAGGTGTTTTTCATTCTTTAATTCTAATGAAAAATGAATAAAGGAAGAGAAAAGGTTGCGTATCCAAAAACTTATTACATATTTTACGTTACACAAAATGTGTAACGTAAAATATGTAATCATGATGAAACCGAATAATCCCTTTTTAGTTTACGGCTATCATAGCCCGACATACTTTTGCGACAGAGAGACTGAAACTCAAAAGATCATATCGGCTTTGAACAATGAGCGAAACCTTACCCTCATTGCTCCCCGACGCATGGGTAAAACCGGTCTTATCAAAAATGTGTTTCACAATATGGCAGAGCAGGAAAAAAATATTCTGCTTTCATATGGACATCTACTCTACCCGTGACTTCCTGAAAGCACCCAGTAGCGTAAATGTAGCCTTGAAATCGTTACTCAACAAAGAATTGTTGTATAAGACCTCAAAAGGCTACATCGTTTACGACCGCTTTATGGGTAAATGGCTGAAGAGTGAGGTTATCTGATCGCTATTTATCTACTGAGAATTTAAAGATACAATGACTATGGTATTTCTCGCCGGGACGTAGTACTGCCGAAGGCCATTCGGGTTTATTCGGAGTATCCGGATACTTCTGTGTTTCAAGACAAACAGAAGCACGCTGATTGTATACAATCCCTTTCTTACCTCTCACTGTCCCATCCAGGAAGTTACCAGCATAAACCTGTATACCGGGCTCGTTGGTATAAACATCCAGGATGATACCCGTCTTTGGAGATTGAAGGATAGCACACTTGCGGGTAATATCCCCTTTTGTATTCAATACCCAGTTATGATCATAACCGTTTCCATTCTTTAACTGCACAAAATCAAAGTTGTTGATCCGGGTCCCTACGGCAACCGGCGAACGAAAATCCATTGGAGTATCTTCTACCGGAACAATCTCACCGGAGGTCATAAAAGTACTATCCACCGGGGTATAGTAATCGGCATCAATCATAAGCAAATGTTCCGCATTGCTGCCAGCATCTCCATCCAGATTGAAATAAGAATGGTTGGTCATGTTAACGATAGTAGGCTTATCCGTCTCTGCCTCGTATCGAATATCAATGGCATTATCATCCGTCAAAGTCATCAGTACCTTGCAGGTAATATTACCGGGAAATCCTTCTTCACCATCTTTGGCAAGATAGGTCAGCTCAAGCTCCTGCGGACCAATCTGCCGGGCATCATATACTTGGTACTGGAATCCCTTTGGACCGCCATGCAAGCAATGTCCGTAGTTGTTGCGAGGCAGAATATATTCCACACTATCCAACATAAATCGTCCCTGATTGATACGATTGGCATAACGCCCGATAGAAGCTCCGAAGTCCGAAGGTATCGTAATATAATCCTGTATCGAATCAAACCCAAGGACTACATCCCGCATAATTCCCTCTTTATCGGGTACCATAACAGAAACAATACGTCCGCCGAAATTCGTCACACATACTTCCATGTTGTTAGCATTGCGAAGTACATACAAATCAGTCTTTTTACTATCCACTTCGGTTTGGAAATTGCTCTGCAATAAACCGGATCCGGTTATTTTCTCATTAGTGGCACAACCTGCCAACAAAAGGGCACAAAGTGTCCATACTGAAATTTTCTTCATCATTCTCCCTCAATTATTCTATACTGTTTAATAGGTCTGTTTTCCCCTCATTCACAAGTTTAAGAATCAATTCCCCAAAAAGAGTATTCTGCCAGGCAAACCAGGCGCGGGTAAAGTTCTTCGGATCATCCTTATGAAATGATTCGTGCATAAAACCTGTGCCCGCATCAGTATCCATCAACATCTTGATACAATTCTTTATTTCCGAATCATTCTTACTTGTGAAAGCTTTCATCATAATGCTCATCGGCCATATCATATCGTAACCAATATGAGGACCACCTATACCCTCGCCTGCCTTACCTTTAAAGAAATAAGGATTATCCTCACTCCACACAAAACGACGGGTATTTTGATAAATGGGATCATTTACATTGACATCTCCCAGATAAGGCATAGCTATCAGGCTGGGCACATTGGCATCGTCCATCAACAGATGATTACCAAATCCATCTACTTCAAAAGCATATATCTTACCATATTTAGGGTGCTTATAGACTGCATACTTCTTTAAAGCCGCTTCCACTTCATTGGCAAGATCTTTGCATTCTTTTGCCAATTCCGGTTTCTTATTGACCGTTTGCAATATCTCGGCTGCTTTACGAAGCGAAGATACAGCGAAAAAATTGGAAGGTACAAGGAATTGCAGTGTGGTAGCATCATCAGAGGGACGGAAGGCAGAAGCAATCAGCCCTACAGGCTTCACCGGATTTCCCAGCCCGTTATTGGTCATCGTATCTAATGCACGGTTCGTTTTACGTTCAAACTTGTAAGGACCAACTCCATCCTTACGTTGCTGTTCTTTGAAAGTGCGCAGGATGTTTGTGATAGCCTGTATCCACTCTTCATCGAAAATACTGGCATCACCCGTTACCTGCCAGTAGTGATAAGCCAAACGTAGAGGATAACACAACGAGTCTATTTCCCATTTACGTTCGTGTAATTCAGGTTTCATATCTGTAAGGTCACTCATCCAGTGTCCACCTACGGGACCATCATTAAAAGCATTGGCATAAGGATCCATCATAATACACTTGAACTGGCGATTGATGACACCGGCAAGCATACGTTTCAGTTCCGGATCGGAGTTGGCAAGTTGTACGTAAGGCCATACTTGTGCACCGGAATCGCGCAACCACATGGCATGAATATCACCTGTATAAACAAAAGTGTCGGGTTTACCATCTTCGCCTTCACGAAAATGTACAGTAGTATCGAGTGTATTCGGAAAGCAGTTGGTAAACATCCAGGCAAGCCGGGCATTTTTCAGAAGTTTCTGTAAACGGATGATTTCATTTTCTACCGCCTGAGAACGGAAAAGACGTTCTGCCGGTTTTGGACGATTGTCTTTCTGAATAGCGTCTGTTGCACAGACATGTTCAGACAATTTGTCTCCGGATACAAATGCAGAAGCAGGAGAAGCCAGAAGTAAAGCAGTTGTAACCGTACAGGTACCAATCAGTTTCATCGAGTGTTTTAGTGCCATAATCTGTAATTAAAGTTAGTTAGTTATTCAGGATAAGTAACGACTATGATTTTCCATAGTAATACATCTTTTTTAGAATATCACAAATTTTTTAGAATATCACAAAGAAAAGTCTTTTCGAACAAATACAAAAACGCTTAGATAGTAAATATGTAGCAAAAAAGTATCCAATTCTGCCAAAAAAGTAACAAGATCTGCCATTGGGCAATATCTGCGATTTATTGAATGATTTATTTCATACATTTGTGTTCGTTTTCTCACATATTTGTATAACGAAACCTATAAAGAAAAACATGAATTCCGTCACAAGACTTACACAATTTTTCACTAATGCATCGATTCTGGAAAAGACTGGTCGGACACCCCCAAAAGCATTTCAAGAACTTGCCGAAAAACTCTCACACAATTGAGCTCTATTCGGAGATTAACGAATAACAAGAATATATAAATCATAAAACAGACAGAAATGAAGAAACACATCATTGCACTGGCATCAACCTCACTACTATGCAGTGGCTCCTATAGCCAAAATACACAACCGGAGAAAAAGCCTAAAGCCTACATGGTTGCAGATGCACACCTGGACACCCAATGGAACTGGGATGTCCAAACGACCATTAAACAGTATGTGTGGAATACTATCAGCCAGAACTTACTTCTGCTGAAGCAATATCCTGACTATATCTTCAACTTTGAAGGGGGAGTCAAGTATGCATGGATGAAAGAATATTATCCGGCTCAATACGAAGAAATGAAGAAATATATCCGGGAAGGACGCTGGCACGTGAGTGGTGCCAGTTGGGAAGCCAGCGATGCTTTGGTGCCTTCAACCGAATCTGCGATTCGTAACATCATGCTGGGACAGGAATATTACCGTAAGGAATTTGGAGTGGAAAGTACAGATATCTTCTTACCGGACTGTTTTGGCTTCGGATGGACACTACCTACCATTGCAGCTCATTGCGGACTCACCGGGTTCTCATCACAAAAGCTGGACTGGCGTAACAAACCTTTCTACGGAAAAAGCAAACATCCCTTTACCATCGGGTTATGGCAGGGAATCGATGGTTCTTCCGTCATGCTGGCACACGGATACGATTATGGCAAAAGATGGAACGATGAGGATTTATCGGAAAACAAGGAGCTGTTGGGACTGACCACACGTACCCCGCTCAATATGGTATACCGCTATTACGGTACAGGAGATATTGGCGGATCACCCACGTTGGGTTCCGTACGTTCTGTTGAAAAGGGAATAAAAGGAAACGGGCCACTCGAAATCATCAGTGCTACAAGCGACCAGATGTTTAAAGACTTCCAGCCTTATAAGGATCATCCGGAATTGCCTGTATTCAACGGAGAGTTACTGATGGACGTACATGGAACAGGATGCTATACTTCACAAGCAGCCATGAAACTGTACAACCGGCAGAATGAGCTTTTGGGAGATGCAGCTGAAAGAGCAGCCGTAGCCGCCGAATGGCTCAACAAAGCTGCATATCCCGGAACAACTCTAACAGATGCCTGGAAACGTTTCATCTATCATCAGTTCCATGACGACCTCACCGGAACAAGTATTCCACATGCCTACGAGTTTTCGTGGAATGACGAGTTAATCTCACTCAAACAATTTTCCGGCGTACTGGCCTCTTCCATTCGTTCAATAGCCGGAGACATGGATACACAGGTAAAGGGCATTCCGGTAATACTCTATAATGCATTAGGATTCCCGGTACAGGACATAGCAGAAGTAGAACTGGAAGTGCCCGCAGCCCCCAAAGGTGTCACAGTATATGACAACAACGGTAAAAAGGTGGCATCACAGTTACTATCCTACACAAACGGAAAAGCACACCTGTTGATAGAAGCAACAGTACCAGCTACCGGCTACGCTGTGTACGATGTACGTACTTCCGGCACGGCAAATCGCTTTGCTGCAACAACAAGTAACACACTCGAGAATTCCATTTATAAAATCACATTGGATGAAAAAGGGGATATCACCTCGCTTCTCGACAAGACGCAAAACAAAGAGTTGGTAAAACAGGGTAAAGCCATCCGACTGGCTCTCTTCACCCAAAATAAATCATACCACTGGCCGGCCTGGGAGGTGTTGAAAGAGACAATAGACCGGGAACCAATCTCTATCACGGATAATGTGAAAATATCATTGGTAGAAAACGGAGAGCTACGTAAAGCAATCTGCATTGAAAAGACACACGGAGAATCGGTGTTTAAGCAATACATCCGGCTCTATGAAGGAAGTCGTGCCGATCGGATCGATTTCTACAATGAAATAGACTGGCAATCAACCAATGCCTTGCTAAAAGCCGAATTCCCTTTGAATATAGAGAATACGGAAGCAACTTATGACTTAGGAATCGGAAGCGTTAAACGTGGGAATAACACCGATATCGCTTACGAGGTATATGCACAATACTGGGCCGACCTGACCAACCAGGACAACAGTTATGGTGTATCGATATTGAATGACAGCAAATATGGCTGGGATAAGCCCAACAACCATACGCTCCGTTTAACGCTGCTCCATACTCCGGAAACAACCCGGAACTATGCTTATCAGGACAAACAAGACTACGGACATCACAACTTCACGTATAGCCTTGTAGGGCATTCCGGTAAGCTGGATCATGCATCTACCGTAGAGAAGGCAGAACTTATGAACCAACGCCTGAAAGCATTCCAGACCACAAAACACAAAGGTACATTAGGCAAAGAGTTCTCTTTTGCAACCTCAGACAACCGCAACGTAATTATCAAAGCACTCAAGAAAGCAGAAAGTTCAGACGAGTACGTAGTGCGCGTGTATGAAACCGGAGGTGAAAAGTCACAGCAGGCAACTTTGTCATTCGCAGGTGATATACTCAATGCGAATGAAGCTGACGGCACAGAAAAAACAATTGGTGCTGCCAACTTCAATGGAAACAAACTGCAAATCACTATTAAGCCCTATTCTGTCAAGACATTCAAAGTGCGTTTGAAAAGTGCTGCACAACCTGCATCTGAACCGGAATATGTGAACCTGCCACTAAATTATGACCGCAAATGCGCCTCATTTAATGAATTCCGCGGAGAAGCGAATTTTGAGTCCGGATACTCATACGCTGCTGAATTACTGCCGGATTCTATATTCGCAGATCAAATTCCGTTCCGCCTGGGAGAGAAAGAGACATTTAACGGCATGACCTGCAAAGGAGACACAATCTATCTGCCCGACGGACATAAATATACTCATTTATACTTCCTGGCTGCTGCAACGGATGATGATTATACAGTTACATTCTGCTGCGGGAAAAACAAAGCGGAAATCACCGTTCCTTCTTACACCGGTTTCATCGGACAATGGGGACACACCAATCATACCAAAGGGTATCTAAAAGACGCCGAGATAGCTTATGTAGGTACACACCGTCACGCTCCGGGTGAAGATCAGGCATACGAGTTTACGTATATGTTTAAATTCGGTATCGATATTCCCAAAGGCGCTGTAAGCTTTATCCTGCCAAAGAATGACAAGATTGTGCTCTTTGCCGCTACACTGGCCAAAGAAGAACAACCTGCTATGAACACTGCATCACAGCTATTCCGTACAGCCATCAGAGAAGAAGCCGGCAAGATATTATCTACACAGGAAAGTCCGAAAGAAAACTTGCTGAAAACTGCGAAGATCATATCTTATTCAGGCTATATGAACAACCGTGAAAAACCGGAATGTATGATTGATGGAAATAAGGATACCAAATGGTGTGATACGGGTATGACTCCGAACTATGTGGATTTTGATTTAGGAGAGGCACAAGACATCAGTGGCTGGAAACTTGTGAATGCAGGTGAAGAGAGTCACACATATGTTACGAAAGGGTGTTTCCTGCAAGGAAAGAATAATCTGAATGAAGAGTGGAAAACACTGGACAGGCTCAACAATAACAAACGCAATGTTGTTTCACGACAACTGTCAGAACCTGCCAAAGTACGTTACATCCGCTTAATGGTAACTAATCCGACACAAGACGATGAAGGGAAAGACACCCGTATTTACGAATTTGAAGTTTATAAATAGAAAGCCCTCTTAGAGCTCCTTATATAGGAACAGAAATTTATATATTTCGCCGGTTATCTCGTTATCGAGACTAACCGGCGAAACGCGTTTATAGAGAGTTCGCCGACTACCGGAAACACAGATACGACTTCCTCTTGAAACAAGGAAGCCAGAAGAAAGACGCTAAAAGGAGTAGCAAGGGAGACATAACCCGGTAAGGTCGTAGAGTAACAAGGGGAGACTCGTAAGGGAGCGTTGTTTTACATGTACATGTTTAACAGTACGACATGCACATGTGGAGCAGTACGACATGTGCATGTCGTGCAGCTTTACATGTACATGTAAAACAATGCTTCTCACCGGGGAAGGGAGGTTTACATTACTAAGGGAGGAATTGTCAACAGTTAGCATCACCTGTTCAGCCAGGGTTCGGGGTTTAATTTGTCTTTCTCTTTACGCAACTGGAAGTGCAATACAGTGCGCCCATTGTCGGAGACATCAGAAAATACCTGCCCGATAGCCTGCTTCGTACTAACCGTATCTCCCGACTTAACAGATGCGGAAGAGAGATTACAATATACAGAGATATAATTGCCATGGCGAATTAATACATTGAACAACCCATTGAGTTGGAAAACAGCCGCAACTTTACCATCAAAAATAGCACGAGCCTGGGCACCGGGCTTTCCTTGAATATCAATACCCTTATTATCAAGTTTAACATTGCGTAACCCCTCAACTGCATATTGTCCATAATGACTGGTAATAATATAAGGGCCCGAAATCGGCATAGGAAGCTTACCACGATTACTGACAAAGTTACCGGATAACTCACGGTCCGCTTTACTCATACTGTAAGCTTCCAGAGGTTCCGCTTTTTTCTTTGTCTCCGTTCCGGGAGAAGCCGATGTTGATTTACCTTCCTTGGCTTCTGACTTTTTACGGGCTGCCGCTTCGCGACGCGCTTCTTCGGCTGCACGCTTACGGGCACGTTCTATTTCTTCGGCTATCAACTTATCAATCCGGGCATTGAGTTGATTGGCTTCACGTCTCTTTTTATTTATTTCGCTTTGTAGCCCTTTCTGCTTCTTTTGCAGATTGGCCACCATTTCACGCTTCTGCTTTTCCTGATCTTCAAGTTTCTGCTTCTCGTCTTCGCGTTCTTTCAGCAGATTTTCTTTGGCAGTCTTTACCTGTAGAAGCTCCGCTCTTTTCTTCTTGATCTGTTCCTGTTTTTTCAGAATCTCTTCACCCTGAAGCCGTTGATAGGTAGCATACTCACGCACATAGCGGAGACGGCGGTATGTCTGCCCTAAGCTCTTGGCCGAAAAAATAAACATCAGCTTTTCTTCTATCGATTTATTACGATAGAGGTATTGGACGGAAGATTCATATTTCTTTTTCTTGTCCTGTAAGTCACGCTGAAGTGTACGAAGCTGTCTCTCAAGGACAGACAATTCGCGTTCAAGAGCCTCCACGTCATTATTTATGGCAAGGATATATCGCTTGCGTTCTTCAATCTGCCCCGTTAATGAAGCAAGACTATTAAGCTGGCTTCCTACATCTTTCTTTGTATTCTTCAACAATGATTCGGTATCGGCAATCTGCTTTTGCAATTCGCCGCGTTTACTTTCCAGTTCTTTAATCAATCTGCTACTTTGAGCAGAAAGCGGAATAACCAGAAAAAGAATACATGTTAATCCTACAAAGATACGTTTCATCATAACTTAGTCAGCATATTTAATAGTTCTTCAAGTGGTACCTGGGTGTATCTGTCCGAGATCTCGGTAGGTGTCATTGCAAATTCTTTGGACGAGAAATCATATAATCTCACTTTTGCTCTTTCCAATGAAGGTATGCCCAATTCCTTACCACTTAACTCGGCTTTCCCTTCCGGACGCGAAGCGCTCAGAAGTAACTTCTCCAATTTAGAGAACCGGGCATCTTTTGGCAAAATATCATCCAACTCTTTCCGGGAAGCCCTGACGTAGCGCTTATTCATCCGATCGATAAGTAATACTTCGTCGGGAGTTATCTCCAACCGGGCTATTTCCGTACGAAGAATAGGCATCAGAATGGAAAGCTGCACACGTTCGCCTCCTTTCATTTTCATTGTTCCTCCCGTCGTTATACTCCCATCAGAACCGGAGGGGATAGTCAACTGCAGTTTGGATGATAGGTAACAAGGCTCGACAACAGGCACGCTTGAAGTTATATTCTTTGTGCTTTTACAGCCTGCAAGCATTACTACCAGCAACAATAAATAGAATACGTTTCTCATTCTGCAATGTATTTCTTCTTCTTAATTTTCTCTTTCAACGTTTTCGATTCACTCCCCATGTCGAGAGCCTCTTGCCAATATTTCAATGCACCATCCACATCGCCGGTCATATAATAGATATCTCCGCAATGTTCCACTATCACATCACTTTTCTCTCCATCACTTTTCATGGCATCATCAATGTAGATACGAGCCTCAGCATAGTTCCCTTTCTCAAAAAGTATCCAGGCATATGTATCAAGATAAGTGGCGTTGCCGGGATCGGCTTTTACCGTCTTATAACTCATTTCCTCAGCCTTATCGAGTTCCCGGCGTTCTACAGACAGATAATAGGCATAATTGTTCAATGCACCAATATTAGAAGGGTTGTAAACCAATGCAGAATCATACGCATTGTATGCCTCCGTCATCATCGCTTTTTTATGGTAAACATCGCCCATGATAGAATAGAAATCAGATAAAACTTCTTTCTTACTATCATTTGTAGCATTCGCCAAAGCTTTCTGACAAATAGCAAGTACCTCATCATTACGCTCCGCCTGGCTATAGGCAATAGCGAGATAGAAATAGAACTCAAGTGCCTCGGGGGTAGCCTCTACACCAGGCTCACAGATTTTAATGACCTGTTCAAAATCATTCTTCTGCACAGCTACTTCAAGGAGCATCAGACGGGCAGCTTTATTGGCAGGATCAATCTGAACCACACGCTCCAATACCGGAACCGAAGCTTCCTTCATATTTTTTGCCCAAAGGTATTGTGAATAGAGCATCGGTATCTGATCATCATCCGGATCTTGCTGCAGGATACGGTCGAAAAGTGAAATCACCTTCGTACTGTCTGCTGTAGCCTGCTCATTCTGGGCAATCACCTGGCGCATTACATTCAATTTCGTATCTGCAGGTACCTTTTTATTCATCAGCAAAGAGTCCAGTTGCTGTTTATACAAATCCTGTTGCCCGGTTTGTTCGTAATAGGAAGCCAAAGAGAAATGAGCCATCACATTATCCGGCTCCGTAGCAAGTACCTTCTGATAAATATCATAGGCTTCCTGCTTTTTACCATTCTGCATATACACATCTCCCAAGATCACTTGATAACGCATATCCATAGGATATTCCTTCACCAGGTTCTCAATCTCCCGAAAAGCGCTTTTGTCATCTTTCATCTGCAGATAAATACGGAATTTCTCCATCGTAAGTTGTTCATTCTTCCCCATTATCTCTTCCAGACGGTCCAACGTCCCAATCACTTTCCCATAATCTTCTTGCTGATTATACAAATCAAGCAGAGCAAACAACGATTCTCTTTTTCCCGGGAAACGGGTAGCCATTGTCTCAAGCAATCCTATCGCTTTCTCCTTCTCATTCTGTTGTTGATAAAGGCTAGCAAGGGCCTGGCTATACCAATAATTATCCGGCGCACTTTCCACTGCCTCCTCCAAAGCGGCCTGGCCTTGCGGCACTTGCTTCAAAAACATATAATACTGCGAAATCTCATAAAGAGCCGAAGCTGCCTGCGGGTTAATGGTCAGACAGTGTTTCAACAGGTCGAATGCAGCATCATACTCCTTTTTCCCCTTCAACCGCGTTGCTTCAAGGAAGAAGTAATCATACTTACGCTGCTGCTCGTCCGAAAGGGTAACTAACTGTCGGGCAGATTTAGCAGCACCCGTCTTTCCTACTCGTTGTGAAGAACCGCAAGAAGCAAGTATCAGTATCAACACCCCAAGGAGTAATAATTTTATTTTCATCCGTAATTCGTAATTTGTAGTTCGTAATCTATCCCCTTCCCGTATGCCCGAAACCACCAGCACCACGTTCCGTCTCATTCAGTACCTCCACTTCCTGCCAAGCGGCTTGTTCGTGACGGGCTATCACCATCTGTGCAATCCGTTCTCCATCTTCAATAACAAATGGTTCGGTCGAAAGATTAATTAAAATAACACAGATCTCTCCCCGGTAGTCGGCATCAATCGTTCCCGGAGAATTTAAAACAGTAATCCCTTTCTTCAAAGCCAGACCACTACGCGGACGAACCTGTGCCTCAACCCCCGGAGGGAGTGCGATATACAATCCGGTAGGAACCAGACAACGTTGCATAGGGGCCAGAGTCATTGAGTCCGAAAGGTTAGCACGAATATCCAGTCCGGCAGAAAGTTCAGTGGCATATGCCGGAAGCGGATGCTTTGATTTATTGATAACTTGTACGTTCATATTCTGTCTGTTTACTATTTAACGGGCGAAAATACACAAATTGTATCGAATTTCCGTACATTTGCAGTTAAATAATGTGCGAATAGGGGAACTATGTACTCTCAAATCGTAAATTGTAAATAGCTAAATCGTAAAGACTCATGATGGATTGGAGGAAATTAATCTCAGCAAAACGCTTTGGGATGGAAGAGTTTCATGAAGAAAGACAAGAAAACCGTTCAGAATTTCAAAGAGATTATGATCGGCTCATCTTCTCAGCTCCCTTCCGACGTTTGCAGAATAAAACACAGGTATTTCCACTACCGGGTAGCATCTTTGTGCACAATCGGCTCACTCATAGTCTGGAGGTTTCGTGTGTTGGCCGGTCACTGGGTAATGATGTTTCAAAGGCAATACTCTCCCGGCAACCGGAGTTACAAGACTCTTTTCTACCCGAAATCGGTTCCATCGTTTCTGCTGCTTGTCTCGCTCACGATTTGGGTAATCCTCCGTTCGGCCATTCCGGTGAAAAGGCCATTTCCACCTTCTTTTCCGAAGGTAAAGGGCAGTTCCTAAAAGAGCAACTTCTCCCGGTGGAATGGGATGATTTGACACATTTTGAAGGAAATGCAAACGCTTTCCGACTCCTTACACATCAGTTTGAAGGACGTCGCAAAGGTGGGTTTGCCATGACCTATTCTACGCTTGCTTCCATCGTTAAATACCCCTTTTCATCAAGTCTGGCAGGTAAAAAATCCAAGTTTGGATTCTTTATTAGCGAAGAAAAAGGATTTCAGCGTATTGCTACTGAATTGGGGTTGATTCAGCTTAGTGAACAGCCTCTGAAATATGCCCGTCATCCGTTAGTCTACCTTGTTGAGGCTGCCGATGACATATGTTATCAAATGATGGACATTGAAGATGCCCATAAACTGAAAATTCTAACAACCGAAGAGACGAAAGAGCTACTCCTGTCCTATTTCACTGAAGAACGACAGGAACATATACAAAGAACATTCAGTATCGTCAGTGATACGAACGAACAAATTGCCTATCTGCGCTCTTCGGTTATAGGACTATTAATAAAGGAATGTACAAGAATATTTTTGGAACATGAAGCTGATATTCTTGCCGGCAACTTCACCGATCCACTGATTAAAAAGATATCCAAACGACCCGCACAGGCCTACAAACACTGTTCTGAGGTCTCTTTTAGTAAGATCTACCGTTCCCGGGATGTGCTCGATATAGAATTAGCAGGTTTTCAGGTTATCAGTACCCTGCTGGAACTCATGATCGATGCCGTGACCTCCCCCAACAAAGCTTACTCACAGCTTCTTATCAATCGTGTATCGGGTCAATACAATATAAAAGCGCCTGTACTCTATGAAAGAATACAGGCGGTACTTGATTATATTTCGGGAATGACCGATGTCTTTGCGCTGGACCTCTACCGCAAAATCAACGGCAACAGTCTTCCTGCGGTGTAAATACCTTATTGACGCCCGAAGTTAACTTACAGTCTTCCGGGTGACTTTCGATAAATGATTGGATATGACGCATACGCTTATCTTCAAGAATTTCGTCAACAGCTATCAGAATACCGGTTTCTTCAACATCCCCAAATTCATAATTAATAGCTGTACCAAACATACGCATTGTAGGACTTAAACTCATATAGGCATTTACCAGTGGAGGAATATTATAGCCTAACTTCCGGATCTCACTATTCAGAATCTTGTAATCATCTTTAAACGACTTCTCATAGAATATAGTAGCCAAATCTTTCTCCTCAGTCTCCATTTTCAACGGATTCAACGGAGTGATTAACCCATCCTTATCGCCAAAGTGCTTTTTCAAGAAGTAAAGAATCATATCACGGCCCTGACGGTGATAACTGGGATACATCGTCACTTTACCAAAGAAGTATTTCACATTTGGCATCACAACAGTCAACGCTCCCAATCCGTCCCACAAGTTATCCAAAGCAAACAAACCTTTGCTTCCGGCACGGGTAGACTGATATTCAAGCGTTACGAATGACCGTCCCAATTCAATTGTAGTAGGCAGATACTCTTTAACAAACTGCTCAGAGAAGTTGAACATATGGGAAGTAGCCAGTATCGGAGCACCTTTCTCATCAAAACGTACATCCGTACCCAGCAAATAGCGATACCCACCCAGAATTTCTTCTGCTTCCGGATTCCATACAATCAATTGTTTATAGGGATTCTCCATTGTATCATATTCATCGATATCCATAGAGAAACCGGTACCTCCTCCTGCTGCACGAAAAGCAATTTCACGCAAACGGCCAATCTCTTTCATTACATTTGGAGAATCTTGTGAAGTAGTAATATAAATATGATTATTACTTTTATTCGTCATGCGCAACCGCTTATCCTCCGTAAGTTCCGCCTTTAGCAGTTCTTTGCTTATCGGTTCAATAATCTCTTCCATATTCCTCGTTAGTGTAGTTGTTCTTTTTCTCTTTATCACAGTTTATATACGATATCCTTAACATACTCCGCCCACTGCGCAGGAGTTTTAGACTTATCAAATGTCTGCCAGGGAATTGGTTTACCGAAAGTGACTGTAAATGTCTTATGCCGGTTTTTAAACATTTCATCTGCCAGATAAAGCATAGCTATATTAAATTTTATCCCCAGTGTTTTACAGATATTTGCCAGATTATAAAAGAAATCAGAGTTGCGTCCGCCAAAATGCACAGGTATTACATCTCTTTGCGCCTGCACACTTTTAACAATAAACGTCTTCTTCCACTCCAGATCCCGGATAACACCATTCTGGCGTCTTGAGCAAAGTCCTGCCGGAAACATGATTAACTGATCATCTGATTTAAATCCGGCTTCCACCATCTTCGGAAAATCTTTGGCTTGTTTCCCTGTCTTATTAATAGGAATACAAAGAGGAGCCAGTCCGCGGAGGTTCATCAGCAAATCATTCACCAGATATTTCACTTTTCCATTATAGTGTTTACCAAGAACATAACCCAATGCTACACCATCTTGTCCTCCCAACGGATGATTGGACACAAATGTATATAAACCATCTTCCGGTAAATTCTCTTCTCCTCTTACTTCTACTTTAGCATCAAGAAAATCCAGGGAAGCTTCCAGAAAGTCTACTCCTAATTTATCCTTCGAATCACGTAGAAAAACATTAATTTCTTCCTGATGGACAATCTTTTTCAGATAAGAAACGATAAATTTAGGGATATACTTATAATGCTTCGGAGCTTTTGTCCGAAGAATCTTATCGATATCTATTAAAAACAAAGAGTCGTCAGTCATTCGTTATAGATAAAATGATTGTGCAAAATTAATTGTTCTTTTCTATTAATTGCAATAATTTGGCAGAAAATGCAGGATTTAGGTTTCTGACGAGAAAAAAGAACACCCAAAAACTATCATATACCACCTAAAAACTATCAATTGATAGTTTTCAGGCTAAAGAAAGACGAATTCACCCCTGTCTTAGTCATCAAAACGCCGTAAACTTGCAACATCGAAAAAAACAACGATATATTCACAATTTAAAAAGCAACGTTTATGAAAAGTTTAAGCTTCAAAAAAGATTTGATAGGAGTTCAAGATGAACTACTTCGTTTCGCATACAAATTAACAACCGACCGCGAAGAAGCCAATGATTTGTTGCAGGAAACCTCATTAAAAGCATTAGACAATGAGGATAAATATATGCCAGATACTAATTTTAAAGGATGGATGTATACCATCATGCGCAATATCTTTATCAACAACTACCGTAAAGTAGTCCGTGACCAGACATTTGTTGATCAGACAGACAACCTTTATCATTTGAGTCTCCCGCAGGAATCAGGTTTTGAGAGTACAGAAAGCTCTTATGACTTAAAAGAAATGCACCGTATTGTCAATTCATTACCTAAAGAATACAAGGTTCCGTTCTCTATGCATGTTTCCGGTTTCAAATACCGTGAAATAGCAGAGAAGTTACACCTCCCGCTCGGTACTGTAAAGAGCCGTATTTTCTTCACTCGCCAGAAACTGCAGGAAGAATTAAAAGATTTCAGATAACCTAAGCCGACACTATAATTGTCGATTTCCATATAATATTTAGTGCAGATTTTTAGTTGTGTTAACTGTAGAAGCAAGTAGGAAAAATTCCTCCTTGCTTCTTTTTTATACCTGAACTCAAAGAAAAAGCTTTCGACAAATTTCCACAGAATATACTCCATAACATATTTAACTTTTTTTCAGTCGCTTATTATCAAGCTTATCCGAATGTTTCCTTATATTTGGACAACAAATTTGAAACATTGTTCCAAATATGGAAAAAGTAGAAGAATATATGGAAAAAGCTGAGGAAAACTACAAAGTTCCAAACCTTGAAAAAGGGATTGCGGTTCTTGAGTACCTATCACTTTATTCCTTAGGAAGAACACTACAAGCGATCAAATCAGAACTTGATATTTCGCAAACAACTGCCTACCGTATTTTAAATACTTTAGTCCGGTTAGGATACCTTATATATAATGAAGATACAAAGCATTATAAATTATCCCGCAAATTATTATCGCTCGGATTCAAATCATTAAATGAACATAATTTGTTAGAGGTAGTCCTGCCACATTTGCGCAACTTGCGGGATCTGGTAAAAGAAACTGCCTGCTTCGGAGTATTAGGAGATCAAAAAGGTATTTTCATAGAACAAGCCCAAGGACATCATACTTTCCGTTTTGTGTTATCACCCGGTAAACCTTTTGAACTCCATTGTTCTGCACCGGGAAAAGCTATCATGGCTTACCTCCCCTGCAATGTCCGTGACTATTACTTGTCACAAATGGAGTTCACACGTTATAATGCACGCACTATTACTACTCCCGAGGCATACATGGATGAATTGGAGAAAGTGCGAAAGTTAGGTTATGCCATGGACAATGAAGAAGAATTAAGTGGAGTACTCTGTATAGGTGCCCCTATTTTTAATTACACAAGTTATCCATGCGGAGCCATCTGGATATCCGGTCCTAAAGATCGTTTATCTAAGGATGTAGTGCGCAATTCCGTTGAATGTATAAAAGATGCCGCACAAACTATCTCCAAAGAATTAGGATATAATCAGTCTTAAAAATATAAAACATACATACTATGAACACCCCCAAACAAATATTAAAAAAAACATTAGCCACCGTATTCTTTTGTGGCTGTGCTTCCTTCGTTCTGGGAGGAACTCCTCCGTTTTTCCCTACAGACATTACCTTGAATTCCAAAGGTGAAATTCTTATTGTAGAAAAGGGAACAAATCGAATCAGTTTCTTTTCACCGGATGGTAAAACTTTACTTCGTTCTATTCCCGTTGAAGAAACACCAACCGGTATCCTCCTGGATGCCAATAAAGCATATGTCACCACCAGTGCGGCCACCGGACATTTACAAATCCTATCATTGGAATCAGGACAAAAAGAGGCTACTATTCTGACAGGTTCCGGTGCATGTGCTCCTATTTTCGGCCCAGATAAAAAACACATATATGTATGTAATCAATTCCAGAACACTGTTTCAGAAATTGATCCGATAAGCCGTACGGTTGTACGTTCGGTTAATGTCTTGCGTGAGCCTAAATCAGCACAGTTCAGCAAGGATGGCAAATATCTGTTCGTTACCAATTATCTGCCATCCCAACGGGCAGATCTTGATTACGTAGCAGCTTGTGTTTCCGTCATCAGAATGGATGATTTTACCAAAGTAAAAGACATCAAACTGGCCAATGGTAGCAATGCTTTACGCGGTATTTGTATCACACCGGACGGTAAATATATATATGTATCCCACAATTTAGGACGTTTTACCGTTCCCACATCACAATTGCAACAAGGATGGATGAATACCAGTGCTTTCAGTATTATAGATGTGGAAAAACAAGAATTCCTCGGCGCAATTGTAGTCGACGAACCAGAACGTGGAGCAGCAGGTATCTGGAGCATTGCCTGCAATGACGAGTCACTCTTCATCACTCACTCCGGAACACATGAAATCAGCGTTATTGACCACAAAGCCATGCTGAAGAAATTCCTAAGTTATCCTGATAAAGCTATGTTGGATTATGACCTGAGATTTCTGTACGGCCTGCGCAAACGTATCCCATTGAAAGGAAATGGTCCGCGTAAAATGATAATGGAGAACGGAAAACTTTATATCCCTACTTACTTTGCTGACATCCTAAACATTGTAGATACCCAAACGACTGAAATAACCTCGGTCAATCTGAATCCGGATCGGGAAGAAAGTGCAGAAAACAAAGGAGAACGCTATTTTAATGACGCTTCTCATTGCTTTCAAAACTGGCAAAGTTGTAATGGTTGCCATCCGGGAGATGCCCGTACAGATGGGATGAACTGGGATTTGATGAATGACGGAGTAGGTAACTCTAAAAACTGCAAAAGTCTTTTATTCAGCCATCCCACCCCTCCAAGCATGATATCAGGTATTCGCGAAACAGCGGAATGGGCAGTACGTGCCGGTTTTAAATTCATACAGTTCTTTGATATTACCGAAGAAGATGCCGTATGTGTGGATGCTTATCTGAAATCTCTCCAACCAGTTCCAAGCCCCTATCTGGTTAATGGTGAGCTATCCGACCTGGCCAAAGAAGGAAGAAAGGTATTTGAAAAACTAAAATGTACAGAGTGCCACAGTGGCCCGTATTATACAGACCTGAAAATGCATCGTATCGGTGAGGATATTGAGTTCGAAAAAGGTTGGGACACCCCTACCCTACGTGAAGTCTGGCGCACAGCCCCCTATCTTTTTGACGGACGTGCAGCCACGATGGAAGATGTATTTAAGGTACACAAACACGGTATTGAGAAAAAGGTTTCTCAAAAAGAGATTAAAGCGCTAACAGAATACGTAAATTCCTTATAACAAAATAAGACACCGTTGGAAAACATGAATTATTGTGATAAAATAAAATATAGCATATATACCACCGAAATTGCTGATTTCGGAACAATGGCAGATACCTTGCTGGCACAGTTGCCTCAGAGCGAACAGATATTCAGACTAATATTTTTCGGGACACCGGCAAATAACAATGAATATGTAACTCGTCGTAACATTTTAAGTGACAAAATACAACAACGTTATCCCCAGAAGTTACCTGTATTAAGTTATGTATCCCAACCTGCTTTGGATGGCGGACTTACAATGGAAGTACATAGCTATCAGGCAGATGAGAATGATCAGATTATGTATCATCCCAATGAAGGTTTCCCTTATATTACATTGGAAAATGCCGATGGTCGTTTTCTTTTTGCAGGAGGCTTCCATAGCGATGTGTTGAATTTCAATACCCAACAACAATCCGTTGAAGTTTTCCGGTTAGCAAGTGAAGTTTTACATAAGGAGAATTTTCCCATTGAAAACATTATCCGCCAGTGGAACTACATTGAACAAATTACAGGATTTGATGGTGCCGACCAACATTACCAGATGTTCAATAATGTGCGTAGCAACTTCTACAATCAGACTACCTGGAGTATGGGTTATCCGGCTGCTACAGGTATAGGGAGTAATTTAGGAGGTATCCTGGTAGATATTGATGCTGCTGTATTTACCCGTCCGGAATGTTTTGCCACTCCTATTGATAATAAGTTACAGGTAGCAGCTCATGCCTATTCCCCACAAGTACTGGAAATGGCTCACCAGCAAAAATCAACACCAAAGTTTGAACGTGCCAAAAGTATGACGTTTGATGACAGACAACTCATTTATATATCCGGCACAGCTGCAATCCGAGGAGAAGAAAGCCTGACCGGAGTAGGTCTCGAAAGACAACTTCACATCACTATGGAAAACATTGCCCAACTAACAGGAGACGCACATTTAAAATTATTGCGCGTATACCTGAAAGACAAGTCACATTACCAAGAAGCATATAAGCTACTGAATGACTATCAACTGAACATACCTATTTCTTATATGTGTGCAGATGTATGCAGAGATGAATTACTAATTGAGATTGAAGGCATTGCCATAAAATAAGCCACTCCCTTATCACAATAAATAAAATAGGAGAAATTACTAACCAAATAAATAAATGAAAATGAAGAAAAAACTTAGAAATTCAGTAGCCTTAGGAGTTGTTTTACTCTCTATGGTAGCATGTACAGGCAAAACCTCTACATCAGAATCAGCTTGTGGTAACAACGGACAATGTTCCGAACAATGTAAAAATGAATGTAATCAAAACAACTGTAAAAATAAAAAAGAAATGACTTATTCTAAGAAGTACACAAATGCCGACTTTTACAAAGACGGCAAATTCCAGCAAGAAGCTGCTATGGAAGCAATGAAAGACATGTTCGCATTCTATGATGTTCCTTTCACCGAATTAATGGCTAAAGACATGTGGGTTACGGACTTCGGATTAGGAGATTTTGAAAATGTAGGTATGGGTGGTATTTTCTGGGTTAACAACGCAGAACAAAGATACTTTGCACATGCTATCTATCTGTTGCCCGGACAAATGATTCCGGAACATGCCCATGTAGCTACTACATATCCTGCTAAACACGAATCCTGGATGGTTGAAAAAGGATGGGCCTATAACTTCTCTGAAGTAGGAGATGAAACTCCGAATGCCCCTGCAATTCCAGCTACTCATGGTCCTATCAAGAGTAAGAATTTCGTTGTACAAAAGGTAGGCGAAGTACTTCCGTTGAAAGCTTTAACAACCTTCCACTTCCTGATGGCTGGTCCCGAAGGTGCTATTGTCTCAGAATGGGCTACTTACCATGACAATGCCGGCCTTCGTTTTTCAAATCCTAAGGCTGCATTATAATAGTAGAAAAACATAATACCTTAGAATCAACCTTATGAATAAAATATTGCTAATAACACTCTGTTTCTTATCAGCTTCTGCCTCGGCATTTGCCGGGCCGAAGCCTAAGAAAGCAGAGACATGGATCGATGCTTCAGTAAAAGCCAAATCCGAATTGCGTACGCAACTACAAAAAGCAGGAATGCCAGTCATATCCAAATGGATTAAAGTCAATGACAAGGCAGAGCCTTTTGTTGTGGACTTGAAGAATTGCGATAAGCTGATACTGGTTACCTCCGGTGGTCCTGACGGTAGCAGCTATGATCATGCAGTATGGGGGAATGCCCGCCTGATTGCAGCCGACGGTTCTTCTGTATGGTTGGACCAGACTCCGTTTGAATATGGCGTAGCCGGCTGGGATAAACCAAGAATGAACATCAACGCAAATGGCAAACCTATCCGGATTGCCGGAAAAGCTTATGAGCACGGTGTATTCTGCCATGCTAACGGCACATTGGTCTATCCTGTGAAAGGTAAATACGTACGTTTTGAAGCAGAAGTTGGTATTGACGATGCCTCAAGAACGGGTAGTGTATATTTTCAGGCATTGAATGTATTACCTAAAGACATCGCCAATCAACTGGCAGAAAAATATCCGAATCAAATTGGAATGCTAAGCAGCCAAATGGATGGATTGGATACCTGGTTGATTACCCCCGATGCTTCTGTTGAAAAACAAGTCGTAGACGCTTTGGCTGGTAAACTAAAAGATGCTTCTTACTTCAAGAACATCATACAACAGATAGCAACCGAAAAAGACGTAAACACACAAATGTACAAATACCTCGAAGTATTTGAAAAGATGCAAAATGTATACGAGGTACAAAATGAATTGGAGTGGCTGAATATAAATGCAATCAAACTGGCATTTGCTGATATGAAACAACAACAAGGGTATGATGTAGCCAAATACCAGCCTCTGCTCGATGAACTGCTAAGCCTTTCCCAAAAAGGTTTCGACGGCATTTACAAAGGTGATGCGCAAGCATTGGCTAATGCCCGTAAAGCATTGAAAAACAAGCAAGCCATTCTGCTTGGTAACCCTTTACTCAATGGCGACAAAATTGTTGCTACTCGTTTCAAACTGGGTTCAAAAGCACATACAGCTATGGCTCCGGACTTAGGAACACAATCTAACAACTGGAGTAATCAGGAATCCGCACGTCGTAGTGGATTTAATGCCGAAATTGTAGAATTGTCCAATCTGCGTGGTGACAACATTCAGATGCGTCAAATATACAAACCACAAAACTCATCTTCTATCGCAGACCTTAAAATGCATTGGGATGGCGACCGGGTTATGTTTACTGCAACCATGCCCGACAATCGTTGGAATATATATGAGGTTAAATTGGACGGTACCGGTCACAGAATGCTAATAGAAAATGAAGAACCGGATCTGGAATTCTACGACGGTACATATCTACCCGACGGGCGTATGATAGCAACTTCTAATATTGGTTACCAAGGTGTACCTTGTGTCAGCGGTTCCGACCCAGTGGGTAATATGGTGCTTTATGATCCCAAAACCAAAAACATGCGTCGCCTTACATTTGACCAGGATGCCAATTGGAATCCGGTTATTATGCATAATGGTCGTGTCATGTATACCCGTTGGGAATATACCGACCTGATGCACTACTATTCCCGCTTTGTAATGCATATGAACCCGGACGGAACAGAACAAAAGGCCCTGTTCGGAAGTGGTTGTGCTTTCCCAAACAGTACATTTGACATTCAACCTCTGCCTAATCATGCATCTGCTTTTGTAGGTATTATTTCCGGTCATCACGGTGTTGCCCGTTCCGGCCGTTTAATATTGTTTGATCCAACTAAAGCCCGCAAAGGTGCTGCCGGTATGCTTCAGGAAATTCCATATCGGAACCGTCCGATAGTAGAATTGGTAAAAGATGAATTAGTAAACGGCGTATGGCCACAATTTATCAAACCGACTCCTTTGGATGACAAATATTATCTGGTAGCTGCTAAGCTGAACCCACAAGATTTATGGGGTATTTATCTGGTGGACGTATTTGATAACGTAACTTGTCTGATGAAACAGGAAGGCGAAGGATACATCAGTCCGATTGTTGTGCGTAAGACAACTACTCCTCCGGCTATACCTGACAGGGTAAAACTGAATGAAAAAGAAGCAACTGTATTTATCCAGGATATATACGAAGGTGAAGGATTGCGTAATGTACCTCGTGGTACTGTAAAAGAACTCCGCCTGCATGCGTATGAGTATGCATATCTGAAAACTGTTTCGGACCATAACTGGCATGGTATCCAGAGCGGATGGGACATTAAACGTCAACTCGGAACAGTTCCTGTGGAAGAAGACGGTTCTGTTATCTTCAAAATACCAGCCAATACTCCAATCTCCATCCAGCCGATTGATAAAGACGGAGCTGCTATACAGCTGATGCGTAGTTGGTTGACCGGACAACCGGGTGAAGTTGTCTCCTGTATCGGGTGTCACGAAGATCAGAACCAGATTCCTGTGCCTAAGCGTGTAATTGCATCTCAACGTGCACCACACTCTATAAAAGCACCGGAAGGTGGTGTCCGTTCATTTACATTCGATCTTGAAGTACAGCCGATTCTCGACCGTGCTTGTATTGCCTGTCATAACGGCGAAAAAGCATTCGACCTCCGTGCCGGTACAAAAGACGAACGTGGATATGGTCCTTCTTATCTGAATCTACATCCGTATGTTCATCGTCAGGGTCCGGAAGCTGATATGGCAGTTCTTCAACCCTATGAATATCATGCCAATACCAGCGAATTAATCCGTATCCTTAAAAAGGGACATGCAAATGTGAAGCTGACTGACAAAGAATGGAGAACATTGTATACATGGATTGATTACAATGCACCGGATAAGGGTTACTTCAATGCTAATAAGATCAAAGATTTCCCATATCAGGGTTTTGATCAGATTGAACGCCGTACAGAACTCACCAACAAATATGGCAACGGTATGGGAGTAAACTGGAAGAAAGAGATTGCTGACTATGCAACCTATCTGAAAGGTAAAGGAGAAATTACTCCGGTCCTTCCGGCAGCAACAGCTCCTGTAAAAGAGAAGAATGTAAAAGTGAAAAACTGGCCTTTCGATGCCAACGCAATCAAAGCGATGCTGGCAAACGAAAAGGAAACACGCAAAGAAGTTGTATTGGCTCCCGGAGTTAAACTCACCTTCGTTCGTATTCCTGCCGGAGAATTCGCTATGGGTAGCTGGAACGGATCTGCTGATAATCGTCCGGTATCTAAAGTAAAAATTGCAAAACCATTCTGGATGGGTGAAGTAGAAATCACCAATGAACAATACAATGTCATTTTCCCCGACCACGACAGTCGTTATGTAGACCAGTTATGGAAAGACCATGTACATTTCGGTTACCCTGCCAATCAGCCGGAGCAACCCGTTATTCGTGTTAGTTACGAAGATGCTATGGCGTATTGTAAACAACTGAGCGAAAAGACCGGTCTCAACATCACCCTCCCCACGGAGGCACAATGGGAATGGGCTTGTCGTGCAGGAAGTGATTCTGATTTCTGGTATGGTAACAGCAATACGGATTTTGGTAAATTGGAGAACTTTGCAGACGAAAGTTGCAATAAAATGGCTGTAAGTGGCGTTAATCCACAACCAATGTCTAAGAATTCATACTGGTACAAATATTACTCTTATCTGCCTAAAGAGGAAAGTGTAAACGATGGAGCAATGAACCAGGTTAATTCTAAAAATTACCAGGCCAATCCATTTGGATTATATAGCATGCACGGAAATATAGCCGAGTGGACCCGTTCGGATTACATACCTTATCCTTACACCGAAAAGGTAAAGAATCCTTCGGAGTTCAAAGTTGTACGTGGTGGTTCTTATATTGAACGTCCTAAAGTCTCAACTTCTTATGCCCGTAAAGCCTACTACCCGCATCAGCGAGTATTCAATGTAGGATTCCGTGTAATTATTGAAGACTAATTAAACAGTTGACAGTGGACAATTGACAGTGAGCAGGGCAACTGCCCACTGTCTACCGTCAACTCTTCATTGTCAATTGTCAACTATCAGCTGCCAACTGTTATCAATTGTCAACTCTAAAAGTGATTTTCCTATGAAAGTAAATTTCCACAAGCCCCTCTCTTCTTATGTAACAACCATTGTGTTGTTGCTGATCTACGCTGTTGCACTCGCTGCCGCTACTTTCATTGAAAAATACCATGGCACTGCAACAGCCAAAACGATCATCTACTATTCGCCTCTGTTCTTTTTGCTTCAATTATTGATGGTTATCAATTTTGTAGCAATTGTTATCAAGCGCCAATATCTTAAAAACCGGAAATGGGGTATGTTAGTCACTCATTTTGCTTTTATCATCATTTTCCTGGGTGCTTTTACCTCTTTCCTTTTCAGTGAAGAAGGCATCCTTCATCTTCGCGAAGGAGAAACGAGCAATCAAATCACCGTTCGCTCTGCCGATAATAACACAAGTATCCACACCTTACCCTTCTCTGTGGAACTAAAGAAATTTACGTTGACCCGCTATCCGGGTTCTTCCAGTCCCTCTTCCTATGAAAGTGAAGTTGTAGTACATGTGGACGGTGAAACACGTCCCGAACGAATATTTATGAACAATGTGTTAGATGTAAAGGGTTACCGGTTCTTTCAGGCATCTTATGATCCGGACGAACAAGGTACGATTCTCTCTGTCAACCGTGATGTTGCAGGACGCAACATCACTTACACAGGGTATCTTTTGCTTGTCATCGGACTGGTTCTATGCTTTATTGGCAAGAATACCCGATTCATGTCATTGAGCCGTCGGTTAAAAGAATTACATACCGCAACTAAGATAATAGCCTGCATGCTCTTCTTTATAGCCTTTCCTTCTGAAAGCAGAGCAAACGAGAATAACTCCCCAATGATGGATATCGTACAGAAACATAAAATTTCTCCTGCACATGCCGAAGTTTTTGGTTCTTTACCAATCCAGTCAAATAGTGGGCGTACCATGCCAATCAACACTTTTTCTTCCCAAATACTCCGAAAGCTACATAAATCGGATAAAATCGAAGGTTTAAACTCAGACCAATTCCTTATCAGTTTACTGGTGATGCCGGATGTATGGATGCGCATACCGTTTATTGCCGTATCCAATCCAGAGTTAGCAAGTTATTATAATCTGCCTGCCAAACAATGTGCATACGCGGAAGTGTTTGACAATAACGGCTACTACAAGTTACAGGAGAAGCTGGAAGAAGCATATAACAAAATGCCTAACCAACGTACCCGATTCGACAAAGATTTGATGAAACTGGATGAACAGATCAACATCTTCCACCAGCTTATCAACCGTCAGATGCTGAATCTCTTTCCAAAAGAAGATGATCCCAACCATAAGTGGTATGCTCCCGGAGATGACCTTTCGGCTTTTACAGGAAAGGACTCCATGTTCGTAGCCCGTATTATGGACTGGTACCTGGAAGAGGTACAGGAAGGTCTGAGAAGTAACGACTGGACAAAGGCCAACGAAGTTGCCGGCATGATCAGTACTTACCAGCAAGCCAAAAACAAAACACTCGACATCAGCCCTAAAAAGATACAGTCTGAACTGAAATATAATAAGATGGATGTATTTCGCTATTGTAAAATCGGTTATCTTATTCTGGGTGGTCTGCTGCTCATCTTTACATTCATCGTACAGTTTCAGCAGAAACGCTGGATAAAGTCTATAGTCTGGATATTGGGGATTCTGGTACTTATCGTATTCCATTATCACATGTACGGTATGGGAATGCGATGGTATATTGGTGGATATGCCCCTTGGAGCAATTCATACGAAACAATGGTATATGTGGCCTGGGCTACGGTTCTTGCCGGTCTACTGTTTGTACGTCGTAATACCATCACTTTGGCACTGGCCACCTTGTTCGGTGGTATCATTCTTTTTGTATCCGGCCTGAACTGGATGGATCCGGAAATAAGTCCCTTAGTTCCGGTACTTAAATCTCCCTGGCTAATGTTCCATGTTGCCATTATTGTAGCTGCCTATGGTTTCTTCGGCGTCAGTTGCCTGATGGGATTAACCAATATGGTTTTGATGATCTTCGCCGGCAAGAAACGAACGAGTCAGCTGATTATTCGTATCAAAGAGTTAAGTATCATCAATGAAATGTCATTGCTGGTAGCGCTGGCTTTGATGACGATCGGTACTTTCCTGGGTGCCGTCTGGGCAAATGAGTCCTGGGGACGTTATTGGGGATGGGATCCTAAAGAAACCTGGGCACTGATTACTATGGTTGTTTATGCCATTGTCACCCACCTGCATCTGATAAAACGTTGTAATACCCTTTGGTTATTCAATGTCGCTTCAGTCATCGCATTTTCATCCGTATTAATGACCTTCTTCGGAGTCAACTATTTCCTTAGCGGAATGCACTCATATGGACAGAACGACAATGTAAACAATATATTGATCTACCTGTACTTTGCCTCAATTGTTATTATTGTATTAGCATTTTTCTCTTACAGGAGTTGGAAAAAGAATCCTGAGTTAAATCCGAACAAGTCATAAACCAATAGTTATTATAAACACTTAAAACGAATAAATTATGAGAACATTCAACCACGTAGGTATCGTCACTACCGAACACAAAGAAGGCGCCTTCTTTAATGAAGGGCTCAGCGTATGGCTGACAGACTATAGCAAAAGTCCTAACAGAATCGAGTTTCTTAAATTCGAAGAAGGCAGTTGTATGCCCGAATTGGTACAAAAGCAAGGTCACATTGCCTACACAGTACCCTCTCTGGAAGAAGAGCTAAAAGGTAAGAAGGTTATTTTTGGCCCTGCCGTATGCGATGAACATCTCACTATTGCTTTCATAGAAGAAGAGGGTATTTCTATCGAACTAATGGAAATTAAATAAAAACTAATCTCAAAATAAGGAGGAAAACATCATGTCAGACATCAAAACTAAATTTATCAACAACCCCGAACAAATTACTCCCGAATTGTTGGAAGGCTATGTAATGGCTTATGCCGATCAAGTAAAACTGGGAGGTGAAAATATTGTAGTACGTACCCATGCAAAGGACGAAAGTAAAGTAGCTATTGTCACCTTAGGTGGCTCCGGTCATGAACCTGCATTGAGTGGTTTCGTTGGCGAAGGTATGCTGGATTGTTCTGTAGTAGGAGATATTTTTGCAGCTCCCGGTGCACAACGTGTATTCCAGGCATTGCAGCTGATGAAACGTGAAGCAGGTATATTACTGGTCGTATTGAATCACTCCGGTGATATAATGAGTGCAAACATGGCTTGCCAGTTGGCAGAACGTGTAGGAATCAAAGTAAAACAGATATTGACACATGATGACATCAGTGCCGGAATTGATGCCAACACAGAAGATCGTCGTGGGCTGGCGGGTTGTGTTCCTTTGTATAAAATATTAGGAGCAGCAGCAGAAGAAGGCAAGTCATTAGACGAGCTTATCGAAATCGGCGAACGGTATAACAATAAGGTAGCCACACTTGCTGTAGCCATGCGTTCTTGTACCCATCCTCAGAATGGCGCAACAATCACGGATCTGCCTGCCGGTATCATGGAGATAGGAATGGGCCAACACGGTGAAGGTGGTGGTGGTCAAAAGCCACTTGTATCAGCCGATGCTACAGCTGCCGAAATGGTAGACCTGCTTTGCCAGCAGCTCAAACCCAAAGCCGGAGATAAAATGATGCTTATCATCAACGGTGTAGGTGCCACTACTCACATGGAACTGAATATCATATTCCGCAAAGCTTATAAGGAACTGGAAGCACGTGGTCTGCAAGTAGTTGTAAGCCGTATACAGGAGATATTGACCGTACAGGAACAAGCAGGTTTCCAAATGATTATGGGTATCCTGGACGAAGATCATATCGACTATTTAAAGAACAAACGTGCTAACGCACCTTACTGGACAACTATTGGCAAATAAAAGCAAAAGAAAATGACACAACTGACTATTGATAACTTCAAAACAATGCTCACCACAGCTTTAGCAAATATCAAAGCACGTGAAGATGAGTTTTCCAAACTGGATGCCGTTATTGGTGACGGTGACCACGGACAAGCGATCGTAACAGCCATGAGCGCTATTGTTGCCACTGCCGAGAAAGGGACTGAATTTAAATCGATGCTGAACGACATGGGATTCGATGTTATGTTACAAGTAAGCGGTTCAACCAGTACTTTATTGGGGGCTTTCTTCCTTGGCATGAGTGATCATGTAAGTGGTACACAACTGGATGCAACTGCTGTAAAAGCCATGTTCGCCGGCGGACTTACTAACGTACAAAAGCAGACTAAAGCTCAGAAAGGTGATAAAACAATGATGGATGCCCTGATACCTGCTGTCGAAGCTATTCAGAATTGCCCTTCAGACGATATCAAAGAATTGATAAATGCAGGAGCCGAAGCAGCTTTAGCGGGTGCTGAGTCCACAATTGAACTTAAAGCTAATTTCGGACGTGCACGCAACTATGGTGAACGGTCTATAGGCTATATGGATAGCGGCGCTGCTTCCTGGAGTTGTATGTTCGCTTCATTCTCAGAAGCTATAAAGTAAAAATGTATTTCGAATAAATATCAAATATAAAGAAATGGCAGATTTAGATGATTTAAGAGAAGGTGCAAATTTTGGTTTAGACATTGCATCTCAACAACAACACTTTCACGTGAAAGGTGCAGAAAATGCAGCATGGGGTATGAAAGACCGTTTATCACGTATCTTTAACCCCCAAACAGGTAAATCCGTTATGTTGGCTTGCGACCACGGTTTTATCATGGGGCCTACTTCAGGACTCGAACGTATTGACTTGAATATAGTTCCGTTAATGGAATATGCAGACTGTCTGATGTGTACACGAGGCATTTTACAGTCGGTTATCCCTGCTAATACAAAAACTCCTATCTGTCTGCGCTCTGATGCCGGTACTTCCATCCTTACTGATCTGAACGACAATGTACTGATTGATGTAGAAGACGCTATCCGTATGAACGTATCAGCCATGGCTGTTATGTTGGCTATTGGTGACGAAGCACACGAAGCAAAAACCGTAGCCAATTTGTATAAAGCTGTAGACAAAGCAAGTCGTTACAATATTCCCGTGATGGGGGTAACAGCCGTAGGTAAACAAATGGCACGCGATGCCCGTTATTTTGGCTTAGCATCCCGTATCTGTGCTGAGAACGGTGCCAACATCGTAAAGACCTACTATTGCGAGGGATTTGAGAAAGTGGCAGCAGCTTGTCCGGTTCCTGTAGTTATTGCCGGTGGTAAGAAACTCCCCGAGAAAGAAGCACTTGAGTTATGTTATAACGCGATCAACGATGGTGCTGCCGGGGTAGATATGGGACGTAATGTATTCCAAAGCGAATCACCTGCGGCTATGATCCAGGCTGTACATGCTGTAGTGCATGACGGATTGACTCCGGAACAAGGTTTTGAAATGTTCCAGGATTTATCTAAATAATCAACTAATTGAGAATTGGGAATCGATCAAATCAGGTTCCCAATTTTCAATTTACACACATACATTATGAAGAGAATATTATTTTTTCTATGTTTTACTCTCCCACTCTTCCTTAATATCTCCGGAAAAAACAAAGCTGAGAAATTATTATTAGGTGGTTCGGGATGGAATAAGATCGTCATTATAGACAAAGATTCAAAACAAATAGAGTGGGAACATCCTTTACAAAAAGGTTGGGAATGTAACTCTGTAGCTGCAACTCCGGACGGAAATATTTTATTTTCCTACGCCAAAGGTGCCAAAGTAATCAACCGGGATCATAAGGAGATCTGGAATATTACAGCACCTGAAGGTTGTGAAATGCAAACTGCCCGCGTGTTATCCAACGGTAATTACCTGTTAGCCTGGACAGGACATCCGGCTGTCATTATGGAAGTGAGCCCGAAAGGTAAAATTTTATCCCGTACAGAATATGAAACAGGGATTGACCGCCCCCACTCTCAGTTCCGTCAGCTGAATAAAAACAAGCGTGGCAACTATCTTATTCCTCTCATATCTACCTCTGAAGTACGTGAAATATCTCCTTCTGGCAAACTAATCAACTCCTTCAAAGTAGAAGGTACACCCTTCACTACATTAGAGTCAACTGATGGTAACTATTGGATTGCTTGCGGTGACGGGCATACCTTAATCGAAGTCAATCCGAATGATGGCCAAATCATCCGGCGTTATAATGAGAATGATATCAAAGGAGTCCGGCTTTTCTTCACAGCCGGTCTTTGTAAAAGTGCTGATGGTAACCTTTATATATGCAACTGGCAAGGGCACAGCCACGACGCCAATGCAGCAAACAGCCCGCAACTTTTCGAAATAAACCAAAAAGGAGAAGTGATCTGGAGCCTAAACGACAATCAAACATCTGGAATGATATCAGCAGTCAGTACGATAAACTGACCCTATACAACAGAATGACTATAAACTCCCCGGAATATTAAATAAAAGGGGAGCTTATAGTTATCACATCAGCCACAAAAAACATACAAAATCAGGTTGAAAATTTTGTAATTCAATATATCCTCCAGGTAATCCCATTCACGGTTAGCAATGAATATTCCATATGCTCTACTTCCTATACAAACGGCTTTAACTGTAACTTTATGAGAAAATATATTCCTACTCGAAAGTAAGCATATCACCAAATTCAAAAATATTTTCTTAATCTCAAAGTTCTTAGTAACTTGTCATATTTATCATTGCCCGTTATACCTTTGGAGTAGTTCTTTATATCTCATTTTATATAGTACGTAAAGAGATGAAATTAATACAAACAAATAAAAGCTTAGATTTACAATTACCGATTTATTCAAAACCCTTTATGCCTGATATAATAAAAATGTCCTTTATCTACGCAATATAATAAAAAATAATTTTCCAACTCATTAATGTAGATATAGCTATAATAATTTCGCGGATTATCTAATTCTTTATAAAATGAAGAGGAACATGCTTGTCCATTGAAATCATTCATTGTCAACAAAAACATATAAAGTTTTGTAGTTACAGAATCAATAGGACAGTTTCTCCATTTAGAAACCGAGACAGTGCTATCCAACTTTCGCCCCTCCCATTCACTCTTTATCTGGGGATAATCCATATTAATAGAACTATTTTTCATTTTGTATAAATAAAAATCAAAAAGCTCTCCTTTAAAATTCAACCCAAGAAAATCAACACCACAAACTTTTACAGCTTCATCTCTATAATTAAAAAAAATCATTTTGAACTCTTTTTCTTTTAAAGGAGTAAACGTTTTCTCATCAATATAAAGATACAAGAAAAGACATCCTACACAAACTAATAAAAATATAAATAATGGCTTCTTCATAAATCATTTATTTTCAACAGGAATTTTAGTTATCCATATATAAAAAGATTCCTGATGTACTTCCATAAAGTTTAGTATTTTAATAATTATGAAATGATTTCACTCTCATTCGGAGATATCCAAACTCCCACAACATTAACAGGATTCAAACTACATTTCAAAGGTTCTGTTCAACAAAAACATAAGTTGTAAAGCTATAAAAATCACCAGATATTTTTAGATATCTATATCAAAATGCTTTCTATCTTCACAACCTGTAGCATTTAATCTATCCACATAATACAAAGCTAAATGTAATCAACCTTTTAAACAATCTCAATGCTTCTTCTTACAACCAAAATTATCCAATCTTTAATGATCCCTCAATACTGCCTCAAATACTTTCGATAATATTCTTGAGGAATATCTGCTTTAATCCCCCATCCCTCTGCATATTCATTATGAATAATATGTTTAACAGCATACGACTCAGCTTTTTTAAACTTAAAATGATCTGTTTTAGTATTCCATACAATATGAGTTATGAGATTAGAAATACTATCAAACTTTGAACGCGAATTAGTACCTACAAAAGAGTCTAATGACAAAGTAAAAATTAAAGAATCATTTGGATAAATAGTCGTATTTTCAGCACTAAATGATAAATTTTCAGAAAACAAGGGTAGAGAGTCTCCATTAATAAGGTAACAAGTCACTGAATTACGATCTTGGTTCATTTGATCTTTATCAAAAGGAATTTTTCCTAAGACTATAGTATCTATACCATGATTTACCACTCTACAATTAAAAAAGAGATAACCATATCCTGTCACTAAAGTTGTATCTTTCTCTGAGACAAGCATAAATACGTTATCTATCTCTAATTTTTGGGCTTCTTTTATTGATAAATTATTGCAATTACAAGCCATCAATACCAATAATAGAATCCATACTATATTATTTACGTTCTTTCTTCTCATAAGATCTTTACTCGTATCACACAATTCAGTTTTACCATTTACCACTATAGACATATTGAATTCTTTTATTTACATAAAGATATTACCAAATGCAGTAAGGATGAGTGGCCAAATCATTCGCAAAAAATCTCCGTGAGTCAACACAACGAAAAGTAAAATTATTTTCCACACACCTTCCCGTTTTCTCCATATAAAATTCATTTGTAAGCTTTATAACAGAATCAAGCAATATATTCAGTTCATTATCTACTTCATAAACCCTAAACTTCATAGTTATAGAATCTTCAGACACATAAGGTCAAAAACGAACAAATTCTTCTTCCTTTGTTGATGAAATTACTTCATACCTATCCGCAATATTATAATAATCTGTACTTCGACAAGCACACAGCATAACCAATATAATCAATAAACAATAAGTATTCTTTTTCATTGAGCGAACTTTAAAAACATAATCTTAATGAATTACTTACATGGATAATATTTTCCTTCATTTAATATTCTTGTTTTCCCTTTAAAATATAAAATAGTTCGTTGAAATATAATTAATTACATTTTTCATTAGCCCTACATTTAAAATTAATTATTGCAAAATTGAATAATTTTTATCATAATAAATACCAGTATTTTATCAAATTCTAGCATTAAAGTACCTATATTATGAATACTATTGAACTATTCCTCATCACAATACGGAACCCACTCTTTCAGACCTTCCACATTAATAATTGTTGAATAAGAGTTTACCTTGACGATAAAAAATAAATCAACAAATCGTGCTTTTCTATTAACAAAATCAACATCTATATCAAGCGGAAAACGTTTTTCTTCAGTGTTTAATAATTTAGCTCTTAAAGCTTCTCCATCTACAAATATACATTTATATAAGTATTTATTATTAGTTGTATTAATATAGAATGGAGAGATTCTCTGTGTTGCAGAAAAAATAGCTATTCCTTTTGATAAATTTAGATTCAAGTTGAAAACTTCCTTGATGTATTTTTCAACTTGTTTTGATACAGGTAAGTAGTAAATAGAATCTTTATTAAGGTTATTTGCAAAGGACATGCTCTTTGCAACATTTTCACTACAATTAATTGCTACATTATCAATATCTAAAGGAATAAAAAAAGAGATACTTGTATAATCAATTGGAATTGAATATGATTGGTTATTGATTCTTTTTATTTTTTGATTATAAGAATAGACAATTTCATCTTTGAGAAATCTTGTCACATAATATCCCTTTATATTAACCAAGGAATCTACAGTCTGAGAAAATCCATTAAAAGTGATGCCAATAAAGGCAAATAAACAAATAAGTAACTTATCCATAAATTATTATTTTTTAGTCCATAACCGTCCAACTGCATCGCCTGTTGATTTTGGCAAATCTCGTTTATTAAATATTATTTTTGTGAATTTATCACTCATACTTGGGTAATTATGTGATATAGTAGTACTCCCCCCTTATTTGATTTGTAACAAGAATTGATGACACTATATCCATTACAGAAGATTACTATGTTCTACTCCCATTCACTCTTTATCGGGGACTACACTACTACAAATTTACCGTTACCAGATGTAATGCCATATAATAAAGAGTAAATCCTAATGAAAGACAGACTAACTCTTCATTGTATATAAAATTGGGACATACAGAGATAGTAAAGCCTATATTAAAGCTAAAGAGGCATAATTGAGACGGCCCAATAAACATCGCGACATCTATTTCACCACAATATATATCTAATCAGGTATATAGTAAACTAAATTATTTTATATAAAGTGTATTCATCATAGCATCCGAGTAAGATTCAACTTTTGTGTTCGCACACTCTTTTTTCACTAGAATTGCTACTTGCTCACCTTCTTCATCTAGTGTTTTAATCCTTTCCGAATCTGAATATTGATTAAAAAATTCAGACTCATATTTTGTCAACCATTTTTTGAGCTTATCTATTAAAGCTGGGCTAAGATTTAATGACTCAGGAAGTATATATCCTCCATTGTATTTGTCTCTAATCCCAGTCCCACTAAAATAACCATCAATTATTATATATTCCATAACGTTTATAATTATTTAATAAGGTCTAAAGAAACGATGATCTATTACCCCCTTCTTGTTTACTCCTATTTCATAAACTCCATTTCTGTCATTCATACTTCCACTTAATCTATAGACACTAATTGCTTTAGTAGATAAAATTACATTATCAAAGCTATATGGAAACAGGAATTTATTTAAATTCTTTTATTTTTATGAGTTCTCCACTTTCATCGTAATATTTCCATTCACCGTATTCAAAAACAAAATCAGAATCAGCACTCTCATCCCAAAGTAAAACACCTTCAGATTTTTTACTACCATTCGGATGGAAAGAAATACTATAACAACGATACGGACATATCCCTTGTGCGTGATGTTCTAAAGGAATCTGATATGTATTTTTTTGAAAATCGCTCTGCATCATTAGTAAGTGTCCGTAATCACCAAAAATATACCAGATACCAGTTTCTATATCATTTTTATACTCCCCCATACTTACAAGTTCATTTCTTATCGTATTAAACATCTTGTATATACCATTCTTTTTACCTTTATGATAATATGTTTCTGTACGAAAATGCTCATTAACATTCTCTTTCCAAAAACCTTCTTTTTGGCCTTCATTATTAACTTGGTTAATCTCATCAACATATCCTTTTTGTGCAACAGCATCAAAATAGGATAAGAAAAAAAACGCTACAAATAAAATCAAAAAATTAATTTTCATATTTCTACAATGTAATAAATACCTACGTCTATACCAGGAGTTCCCGGATCGGTTTTTCTATAGTAGTAGTGGTTCCCCAAAATAAATAAACGTTCCCATCCGTATCCGTTACACGAAATCCTAAAGTAGAGGTCACTGTAGGAAGAATTACTTCAAATCTAATCCCCGTATAAGGTACCGGAACTAATGTTATTCCTTCATTTTGGGACTTTCGAAGATAAAAACAACCCGACTTACCCTTTAATCTATAAAAATCTCAATATAAATCCACTATTACTTTTTCCTTCGTAAACGTTCCGTCAGCTTGTTGCACCGGCTCTTCCATTCTCCACTTCATAGTAACCGATTTACCCAAATAATCGAGAATCTGATAGAGCGTTTCGTTCCTGAAGGTAGCCCTATATTTATACTCTTTCCCCGATATATTATTAAATTGAATATCAATATTAAAATGACGTGACAATCTCTTCAACATATCAGGTAAAGGAGTATCTCTAAATATCAATTCACCGTCTTTCCAAGCTATCTTCTCAAATACATCAACCTCAGATTTGACATATTGCGACGCCTTTTTGTCATAAAGCAGACGTTCACCCGGCTGTAAAGACTCAGCTTCCTCATATCCGGGTATAAGTACATTTACATGTCCGGATTCCAGCACTGTCTCAACATAACCTTCATTTTCATAGGAACTGACATTAAAACGGGTCCCGGTTACAAACACACACACTCCCGAAGGAGTATTAACATAAAAAGGATGCTCTTTATCAGATTGTACTTCAAAATATGCTTCACCTTGCAAATCCACCTCGCGTATATTTTTGCTAAAGATAACCGGATAACGAAGGGTACTCCCCGAGTTTAGCCAAACGACCGAATTATCAGGCAATTCATAACGCACCACAGAACCTGTAGAAGCTGTTATACTCGCATATTGTATTTTTTCATCCAACGATTCATTAAAATACAAATACCCTAATATCACAGAGGAGAGAAATAAGGGCAAAGCCAGAAATGCAGCATACCGGATCAATTGGTGCTGCAATCTTTTATTCTTCTTTCTTCTTATCTGATTTTGAGTTTTCCCAAAAGCAGTTTGTACATCAATCGTTTCCATCTCTCTGATGTCATCTCCCAAAGCCAATGCCATCCGAAGATCCTGAAATAGTCTTCGGTGCTCCTCCGACTCATTCAACAGGATCTCCACCTTCTTTTGCTCGGCTTCAGTGCATAAGCCTTTACAATAGCGAAAAAATAAATCTGAATCTTTATATTCCATTTGTTTTTAAGTTATCTTTTTCGTTTTTCAACTATTACCGGATAAATTATAATCGGGTAAATCGTTGGTCTGCTTAAACTATCTACTATTTGGGATGCCAATTTACTGTATTCTTGTCGAATAATTAATAAAAACATAGAACTAATTTTCTCTAAGAATCATAAATATATATCCCACGGCTTTTCAATGTATACTCACCTTATCTATATTACAATTAAAACCACCTCCAAAGGACCACTCCTCTTCTATTTTTGAAAAAACAGCCCTAATCAGTACCTTTGCAAAGCACTATTTACTATTTTTGTGACGACTTTGGCTATGATACAATAATAAATACCCTAGCAGTAGATGCAATGAGAATACGCCTTCGCGAAAGTAATAACGAGAAAGAATTCAGAAAGCTGTATGAAGAATACTATGCTCCTTTCTGTCTGTATGCGAAGAGATTCATAAATGATATGACAGTCTGTGAAGACCTCGTTTCCGACGTATTTGTTTCTCTCTGGGATAAACGGGATTCAATCGAATTAAAAAAAGAGACAGCAACCGCATATCTGAAAATATGCGTGCGCAACAGTTGCCTCAACCACCTGAAACATATGGAATATGAATGGAACTACAATGAGTTCTGTCAAAAGCAGTCTCCCATCTATGCCACAGAGACAGACAGTGTATATACTTTGAACGAACTTTATGATATGCTATACAAAACACTGCAACGCCTTCCCGAAAACTACCGTATTGTATTTATCAAAAGCTTCTTTGAAGGTAAAACGCATGCCGAAATTGCACAAGATATGAATCTTAGTGTAAAATCGATCAATCGATATAAACAGAAAACAATGGAATTACTCAGAGAAGAACTCAAAGAGTATCTGCCTGTATTGCTTCTAATAATATTACAGCACAGATTATAATCAAATCTTGCTATGGATTAACCCAAAAAAAATTGATTAATTTATTTACCATATCACAATCAATTAGAATGAATACCCCAAAGCCCCAGACCAGGCAGTGAAAACATTATGCTGTGAAAACGTATCTCTTGTTCCCTCAAATTGCCCACGAATCATTATAGCATGTCTCGACTTTTTAGATACAGGAATCTGTAAACCCAGATTCACATAATATCCAGGGAAAGCTCCTCCAAAAGGTACCATTCGTATATCTCTTACTTTGTATTTAGCCGACAAAAATCCACTGACAATTCCACCGACTCCAATAAAGGGACGTACCGCTCCAACAGGATAAGTATAACATCCTCCTAATTTTCCAGAGAGCAGTATACTCGAATAACTACTCTCCTTGCCTGCATCTTTTGCCGATAGCTTAGACAAAGACAGATCGACAACCAGGCTAAGTGAACTCATCCAACGAGGACAGGAAATAGCAGCATTTATACCTACCAGATATGCCAGATCGGGATTACCATATTCTTTTAAATCATCTAAAAAGGCATAATGCAACAAACCAACATATGGAGTTACAGTCAACCTGAGTTTAGGCTTATCTTCCTTCGCCGTCAACGTTATGCATTTGTCTTCACTATTGCATACAGTATCATGATAAGTTCTCACAAGATCAATCAACCCCTTATGTGTAAAAGGGGTATGATCTATTTTATCATGGAGTGTCGGAGAGTCCCGGAAAACATAATGTAATGTCGGGATATAGCGATTCACTTCTTTTTTAAACTTACGCCCATCCTCTTCTGTCTTTTCTATCACAGGTGCATCCAGTTTTACCAATCGCCCCTGGCTCTCCAAAAAATAAAACTCTTCATTATCATCATTCTCATAATAATACAAATTCTTCATTCCTTGAAACAGACATTCAAAAAAAAGTTGGTTGGCAACACTATCATGTTTCAACTCAATAGAATGTGAAATATATAACTTTCCTTCATCCTCAAAACGATATCCCCAAATATCACCAGGATAATAAGCTGTAGGAGATACATCAGTATCCTGTTTAAACACACAACACCGTGCATTCATTTTATCTGTTCGCAAATCAATTAGACCATGCACAGTATCTTGTTCAAGGGTAATAATATATCCCGGAGAATAATTATTTTGAGCAGATATCATATGTGAGACTAAAAACAACAAAGAGCTAATTAATAACCGTTTTATATCCATCTTCTTATAAATATTTATCTTAATCCATTAACTATCAAATCATAAACAAATAGAATTGCCATCATACCAGCACTTACCAACCAAGTATAAATCCAAAAAGGCGAATCATACAAAAATATAATAAAAGCTACCACTACCAAAGGGGTACTAATGCAAACATAGCGCCAGTTTAATTCAGCCGTTGCAAGACGGTAATTAAATCTATTTGATTTAAAAGCACGATAGGTATAGGCCACATTAAAATTAAAGATATACATACCCATCACAAAAAGCGTACATTGAAACGCCAAATAAGCATCACCATATCTATTCCACCACAATAAATACATCCCAATTAGACATATAGTGAACCGATATTTCAACAAGAATTCTACAAACTTCATTACTTTTCTACTATTTTATCAACGCCTTTTGATATCCCTGTGGAAACAGCTGTAGCAGCAGCCTCCGCTGATTTATCTCCATAACTTTGTGCTTTTTCCATTGACTCTTTAGCTCGCTGAATACGAGATTCTCTCGGAGAGTTTCCTCGCGCTACCCTCTTATCATGATCCGCTTGTCGATATAAGTTTTTTGCTTCTGATGAAGACTGTTTCATTGATTTAGTTTTATTTCCTGTCATACTACCGGCTTGTCCGCTAATTACATCTAAACCAACTTTTCCCATATCAACTTTACCATCCTGTAAATATTGTCCTCCAGCACTTACTATTGCGTCTGATACCACCTGTTTACCAACTTTTGTAATAGTTGCAGCAGTATGGCTCTTCATAGCATAATTAGCTATTTTACTAATCTTGCCTAAAGCATTAAAAATTCCTGCTCCTGCAGCACCAGACAATGCAGAAACTGCAATAGATGTCTTATTTATATCTGTCCAGGGGTTACTATTACCTGTAGCATAGTTACTTGCTACCTGGATCATATAATCCATACCGCCCCCAACCAATGCTCCGATTATCCCAAATTCACCATCCGGATCAACATGTTTTATTGGTTCAGCATAACAATATACATAAGGAGACCATGCATATAAGTCTTCAGAAGCCGGATCAAAGGTAGTCCACGCACCTAAAACCGGATCATAAGACCTTTTCCCAAAATCATACCAATTTAATCCATGTATCCTATCCAGTTCTTTACTACCATACTTGTAGGCTTGTTTATTCGTACTTATCCCTTCTCCAAACAAACTACCATAAGGATAATAATGGTTCACTTCTTCTACTGTTCCATATTGATCTACGACAACTCTATTATTCCCCTGATGATCACGTAAATAATAATGATAAACAGGCATATTTCCATTCAAAGTGATATATCCTTCTTCTGTTAAAATCTTACTCAGCTCTCCATCTTCATAAACAAAATTACTGCAATAATCAGTATAAGTATATCCTTTATAATGTGCCCGAACTAAGGCAGAATTATCCATACTCTGAAAACCAGGAAACGGATCGACTATTTCTTCAAGTTTAGTATACGATTCCTTACGACGCTTTACTCCATCCGCACTATATTGATAATCTATATATCCACTCTTATGCAAAATAATTTGTGAGGGCAAATTTAGACTATTATATTGAATCGAAGTAATATTCTTGTTCAAATCTCTGATAAGATTTCCATTTGCATCATAAAAATACTCCTGAAGTTTAGATGCACCATCTTCAAAATTAAAAGCACCACTGTAGAGTGGGTCAAATCCGGAAGATAAATCTTTCACACTCTTTAGTTGATTACCATTATACTCCAACTCTAAATTATCAATTGATTCAAACGAATTTGGCAAAGCAGAAAGTCCGATACGTTCAAGACGAGTAATTCCACCCATCTTATTATACTGATAACTAACATCATAAATATCGAGTAAACCATCACTCTGTTGATAAGAAGCTTTAGTCAAACGATCCAAACCATCGTAAGTAAAATTATATCTTCGAGTCAATAATTCATCACCTGACTTCCAGAACATAGCACTAATATTACCATTATAATAAGAAGTATTAGTTCCATCTTTTTCATTATAAAGTAACTTTTGAGTAAATTTCGGCCCAGTGATACCAGTTAACCAATTACGAATATTGTAGGTATATGTACTTTTAAGTAAATCATTACGATGATAAGTTTTAGTTGATAATCGCCCTAATTCGTCATAAGTATTTTCAGACAGCACAACAACAGGCGCATTAGGTGCCAATTGATGGGTTACTTTTATCAATCGATCTGCATGATCATAAGTATATTTATAAATTTCAGCTTTTGTTGGCTTCTTTAAATATTGATTAGCACTAACAACTTGCAAAGGTTTACCTGTAAAAGTGTAAGTAGTAGCAGTTATTTTATGTCCTCCAAGATGGTCTTCCTGAGTAACCCGGATAGGGCGTCCCTTTATATCATAATAAGTTGCAGAATATAATTTAACATTGCTATTCAAAACAAAAGTTATCCCTCCCGTCAGAAAGCCGTTTGCAGCTACAGTTTGAACAGGAAATTTGCTACGATTTTGAAAACCGGGAAGTGATATAAAAGAGTAATCATCATAATAGTTTATTTGATGAACAGCTGGAGAAGAAAGTTCAAAGCTGGAACTATATCCACTATTTTCAATTCCAGAAGCTACAATTTCGCCACCACTTTTTGCCAACGAACATACCACAATATCCTCACTCGCCAAAGAGGTATTTGTATTCTTGCATATCCCTTTTACGGTCAACCGGCGAAAACTATCATATAGATAAAAAGTCCATTCTAATTTTTCCCTCTGTGCCCCATCTTGTGAAAAGATTAAATTGTCAGCCTGATCATATATATACTTTATAGATTGGCAACCTGGGAGTTTCTTCTCAATACAATGTCCCCAATTATCATACTTATACTGATAAGCATACAGATTCAAATCAGGTTCATCTTGATAACTTGGCGGAAGAACAAGAACCAAATTGTCACAAGAATCATAAACAAAATAAGTATCACATGAAGTACTATTATCCAGTACTTTACGAACTAATATTTCATGCCCCCGCTTATCAGTAAATATATAGGTTCTATTGCCATTTTCATCTTCCTTATTCACAACAGATAACTCTTTTGCAGCATAGTTACCCGCAGTAGCAACTTCTCCTGTAGAAAGAATCTGATAAAGTTTACACGAAAGTATTCCTGTCGCAGTATTAGAATAGTGACCAGTAAACAAACCTTTTGGAAACTCACCACCTGGTTCGCCTATAGAGATAATGCGCTTTAAAGGAGAATAATCATACGAATACTCTGTATAAGACTGATTATCACCATCATAAGTAGCATAAGCTTCTTTAAAAGAATAAATCCGATCTGATGTAGTTATTATAGGAAGACGATCTTCTATTAGACGGCCTACCTCGTCCCTCCACTGTTCAGACAGAAGATTCTTACGAGAGGGAGTTATACCCTTTTGAACAGTTATAGAAGGTTGCCCAAAGCCATCAAAATATTGAATTGTTTCTATATATTTACTGGCATTTTGATCCAACATTACATAAGATTGAATATAATTTTTGCTTGGATCTTGAGAATTCGCATTTATAGTGAAATAGGACAAAATAAAGAGATATAAATATTTCATGTTCTTAAATCTAATTTTATATATCATATCTATTGTTTATAATTATAAACAAAACGCTGAACTACTTTTCCATCATGATCTATAACAGACTGTAAACGCCCAAAAAAATCATATTTATAAGTCGTTTTCATGCCTGAAGGAGATGTAGTTGTTTCTATTCCCCATGGCACTTTATAGGTGTAAGTAGTAATCAATGACTTTTTCAATAAAGAGCGTAGGTTTTCTACAGAAGTCATAGCAGGTATAAAAGAATTCTCCAATTCATATACATTTCCAAGAGATGTAGTAACCTCATTATAAGTAGCATTACGAATTTCAGCAATTGGATACATCCCTTTATATCCCCATAAATAAGTTATAGGTACATTATTCTTTTCCGATAGTTGCACAATCTTACCATATTTATTATATCGGTCTATCGAATATACTTTTTTGTAATAAGAATTATATACAGCCAACGAAAGCGGAGAAGAAACATGTAAACTATAGACCGATTTAGGCAAAATCATTCCCAAAGTATCGACATAGTTCGTTTTTTCAGCTTCCGTAACAAGTCCATCACATAAATAAGTCGTTTCGAGAACTTTATTTACAAGATTACGCTTTTTCATTTCCTGAGATACAGGATCTATATAATCTGTTGAATATTTATATCGCACTTGCCGTATACTCATATCACTGTTTCTAAAAGTCACCGCAAATGGTAAATCATTAGTAAGCGAATATTCATAAGTTTTAGAAGTTGCAACTGATACAGGTCCATAGTTTCCACCATGTCCAATCATTTCATAAGTAGTTGTAGTTTCTCTTGTTAGCATCCATCTTTCAGAGGATATATCATAAAATTTAGCATATACGTAATCAAAGTCATTGTTTGAGAATGTTGAGAAGACCAAAGGAGTATAGACTTTAAACCCTTTTATTTTATCTGACTTATCCATAGTATAAGTATAATTTGTCTCTTCAACTTTTGCGCGATCATCATCATAAAGTATTTTCGACAACAATTGCCCATTACGAAGATTCCCTGTAGTCGGAAACCCTGGTATATAAGATTCTCCATCAGATAATCTCCTATCCGGTACATTATAATAAGAATATTCCACATGCCCCGCACAAGTGCCATCACGAACCGTAACCGAACTATAACCTACAGGAGCTCCCATGGCGGAAAAGCTAAAAGGGGTATATGGACAAGACAAACCACATACATAAAAACCTGAAACATTTACAACTGTAACATTTATTGCACCCGGTATATGTTCTCCTCTAAGACTAAGACTCCTCGTTATAAAAGGATAAGCAAAAACAGGATTATTCATTAGTAGACCTGTACTTTTCCCTCCTTTCTCATAAGTATATTCCAAATTAGAGACATCACTCCCCTCAAACAGACTGAATACTCTTTTTATTCTGACACCACCGCCTTTAGCTAAAATATTTTTATCGACTACTTTCGTTATCTCTTTAGTGGCGCTTATATTCAAACTATATTTACTCGGAGTTATAATATTCTCTTTGACAATATATACTGTATATTTTCCAGTTGGAAGCCTAAGCTTTTCTTCCACAAACCTGTCAATCTGATCATCAGTAATACTTATTGTCTTTAAAATTTTATCTGATGAATTTTTCAGAAAAGCGCATTTATAATAGGAAGTATAGCCTTTTTCCTCTTCATAAATCAAAGCTCTCCACCTGAGAGTGACATCTGTTTCCTCTGTCAACGTAAAAGAAAGTTCGGGAGATGTTTTCAATAGATTCTCATCTTCATCCTCATCACCCCAAAGAAAATTCTGATAATAAGCAATCCCCAATACCACTTGTTCCTTCTCAATTGTACCACTACTTCCGTTATCAACGGCATGTGGTTCATATTCAAAATGAGTGACCAAGCCAGTTGGATACTTTATGGAAGATAGCATTCCACATGTGATATACTCATTACTCACCTCACGACTTCTTCCCAGGTATTTCAAATTATATGCGCGCCCAGTCAAAGGGCTATTGGCCGTCAGTTGATACGCAGGTATATAGGTTACATCAGAAGAAGACATTTGCTGCGCTTGTGTCCCCCACTTTTTCCCTATGTTTGTTTTCTTATTAAAATATCCCCAATCATCAATAGCGTTTGAATCTTTATCCGGAAGCAAAGAAGCCCTATCATAAGTAAACTCATATACATGTTGTTCCACCTCTGCTTTATCCGTCATACGTTTCAAAAAGAGACGACAAGTTCTGTAATTAGACGGAGTCCCTGTATATTCATAGTCAAAAATAACCTTCTTCAAAATTACATCAAATTTATCTTTAACCCTTATTTCTGAAACCTTCTGAGGTTTTGCTGATGTTTTCACAGACTCAATATCCAATCTGTCATCGGTAACAACTTCTACAGTTACCAAGTCCGTATTTATTTTCTTCAATACTTTCTGATTTATTTTAGAAAATGAATACACATAATTTTCCAGATCATGAAGCATAACACTGGAAAACTGAAGAGGGAAAGCATCTAATAAATGATAAATTGTTTCTTGTCTTTGTTTTTGAGTATAAATATAATCCTCTATGTATTCAAACTTTATCTTATTTTTTTGGGGAGATACAATAGAATCCAGATACCAAGTAGTAACAATATCCGGTTGCAACCCTCTGGGCTCTCCCATTATCCTCCCTCGTGTTATATTAGATAATTGAAAATTACTATTAGATGAAAACTGATAAGATTCTGTCGTCTCACATGTATTGAAGTAATACATATATCCATCGCCATCAACAATCATCCAACTTTTCTTTCCAATATTATACTCCACGTTCAAATTGTCTTTTACCTTCATTAACAAAGGATAAGCCTTATTATTTGTGTTATTTCCTACTCCTTTATGCTGAAAAAACATGGTACCGCTATATTCCCCAAAATTAAAATGAAATAAATCCGGTTCTCCATCTTTCCGATTCATAAGAGAATACAACTTACATTCTTCCACAGAACCACTTTGGCTATTGTAACCATTCTCTTCCGTAGGTATCGGAAACTCTGTATCAAGATAATACCCCCAGGGGCTCAATTCAAAATCATCAGATCCACGAACCTGTTTCGTTATAGATCCATAACCCTGTAATGCCCAGCCTAACCCGACACATCCCGACTCTTGAGCCACTTTTATCCCTGATGCATGATAAGCTATATTTATAGGAAACTTTTTACCATCAAGTTCAAGTTCATATATTGGAACAGAGATATCTGCCGTACCCGTATAATATCCAACAGGGATACAACCAAACTGTCCTAATGAAGCTGCAGTAGGCGACACAGGGACAACATGTATTACAGGAGAGTTCTCACCATTTAGATATCCGGAGTTTAAAACAAAAAAAAGTATTAAATAAAATTTGGAATAGACTGTAGTTTTATGATTCAATAGTAGTTTCATTTTTCTGATTGCATTATTTATTAAAAATTGAGTATTTTACTTCCATATATTTTTTCATCTACTATTATCTGCAATAAATATTCTCCCATAGGGTAAGTATTAAATGATATTTGCTTTTGATAATTCCCCTCACACAATGATCCTGCGTCTAATTTTAAAAGTTGACATCCTTGAAAATCATATAAGGTTATCATTACTGTCGCGTCTTTAACAAGAGAATAATTCAAATGCAAATTACCTGTTTCATCCATATAAAAGCTATAAGCCACATAGTCATCCTTATAAGTATTCTTTTCTTTTTTCCCTTCTTTAACAGTTCCCCATAAACGATTTTTCCGTTCTTCATCAGTTAGATCTCTTCTAATCTGATTTTCCGGATCATCATCCAAACAATAATATTGTTCATGTGGAGGATAATAAAATGAAGTCGAAAAACGTTCATAAAATTGACTACCTCTACATACCATACTTTCTATCGTTTCGAATACAGGATAACGATAACCATCAGCATACCAACGCCAAGTATTTATTTCTAAATGATCAGAATCCTTAGATAAATATAGATCGACACTATCCCGATTAAGAAAAAAAGGGATCGAATCAACATTAACGGTTTTGTCAGTGAGGAAGGGAATCGTTGTTTCAACCATCTTTTTAAAAGTATGTATTCGCAAAACATTATTCAGGGTATCTCCTCCCGGAAGAATCATCATCCCTATCGCATCAGCTATCACTGTAGATTTCCCTTGTACATGAATAGCCTGTTTGTTACAATAATCCCCCATTCCATCGAAGTAATCAGTAAAAGAGCGTCCATATGAAAAAGGAAAACAAAGTAAAGTTTCAGGTTTGCGATAGTTAATCAAAGTTGTTGGATTTTCATATCCTAACAACAAAAGAGAATCTGCTGTAGATTGATAATAATACATGGTTCTATGCTCTATACCTATAATAGTATCTAAGCTCATAGTACGAGCAATATACTTCAGCTTATACTCGTCATTGACAATATCTTGCTCACTAAAATCCCACAAAACTCCCACACCTTTCATCCCTGGTGATTTGTATTTGATTTGTTGCTTAACAAGACAATCTCCTGATCTTGGCAAATTAGAAAAGGCTCTTAAAGAGGATTGGGCTGACACCTGAACAGAAATAAATAGTAGCAAAAAAGGTAATAATAGTAGTCTCATAGATAGATAGCTTATTTTATTTACAAAGGTAAAGAGCATTGAACAATAGTACCAAATATTTGACCCGGACAAATTAGAGCAAAAGAAGAATGCAGTAAACTATTATAAATCAGAAAAATATCTTAGAAAACTATTACAATAACAGAAAGTTACCCGGACAATTGAAAAAAAAGTTTCACAATTATTCTATGAAAAAGGACTATAAAAGCCCAAAGGAATGTCTATTTGCGAAAAAACATATCACATAAATTACTATCCCATGTTTGCCATATATAAAACAATTTCTACAGAAAAACGAACCTAAAGACACATTACGAAGATGTACTAAGACTTACCGTTCAGTCATAAACATTCCAGTGTATATTAGCCTGGTTATTCTTTAAATTAGAAAAAGATTGAAAAACAAGAAACACTTTAGCCTCCCCTAAATAATCTTTCTCTATAATAAATTCATTCATTATGAGAGCTATATAAAACAATATACTTTAGACCTCCTAAAGCAGCTATTCTTTATTTGCATATCTACTGACTTTAGCATATCTTTGCTACATAATTTAAGACTAAAAACATCCCCATGTTTTCTACCAAAACACCCGGATGTTCTTATATAAAACATCCGCATGTTTTTATTCAGAACATCCGGATGTTTTAATAATAAATATCACAAGACACAGGGCCGACGCATTAAATAATTTACTATTGTATATGTACTTTTCTTATTGTTATTTAATTGAATATTAATTGTTTAGTATTGTTTTATTTCGTTTATATTTCGTATATTTACATGGTAATATTAAACAGTAATGGTTCTTCTTCAATTTAGTTGAAAAGTACATTTTCCATAACCATCTTTATTTTGAGTAACTCTAATCCTGCCCTTCCATACATGCTTCGCTTCACTACCTTTAGTTTGTTAACGAAGCCCTCAGTAATCCCATTGGTAATATTGTACTTGATTGTGTTTTTGATCGCTTTGTAATCTTTCCTTATTCCTAATAAAAAAGTTTTTAGGGTTTGTAAATTTGTATTCCAAAATTCTTTCATCCATCTTATTAGTTTGTCAGTTTCCGTACCTGTAATAATACAGTAAAAGGATTTAGCTGCCTCATACATCTGTTTAAACCAATAAAACTCAGACAACGTTTCAATAAGCTCTTCCTCCGGCTTATTAACCTTTTTTTGATAGATTGATTTGTTAATGATGACGGATATTTGTTTGAGGGACCATAGTTTCCCCCTTTCGTCTATTGGTTTCCCTTTTCTATTTGGTTTGAAACATTTAGGTCTAAATCCTCTGTGTCCGTCACTCAAGTATCTGTAGTGGTCATAGAATGATGTCAAACTTCCCTTGACCCCCATTTTACAAATCTCGACATGAAGGCTTTTTAGAGCGATTCCATTTTTAACCCCGTCTTCAACGTACTTATCATACAAATGGTAGTTGTTCCTCTGCTTACTATTTCGCGTAGGAAGTTCTTGCATTCTACAGAATTTGGTTGCAGTCTGCCGTGCTATTCCCAGCTTCTTAGAAATGGCAAAAGGTTTAAATCCCTTTTGTTGTAATTCTTTCACTTCTTTAAACTTTATCATGCGGGAATCTTCTTTCGCATTCTTAGGATGTATATTAGCTATGGTAGGCTTCTTGGGTTGTAAAAGGCAATCATTCCTGGATTCTTTCTTCCTGATTTTATTGCAGTAATCTGCATAATGTTCACTGATAAGCCTGGCCATGTGTTCTTGCATATTCTTGATAAGGTGGAACTTGTCTGCAACCTCCACAATGGGGCGTCCGATCGAAGCAATGGCAGAACTATAAGCGGTAGACCGATCTCTGCTGACAAGATTTACCTGCTGGTGTGCTTCCATCCAGTCACGGAAGCTCTTTTCTTCACGATCGGGCAATAAATCAATCGGATGTCTATTCAATAAATCGATGACAATCGTTCCATATGACACACCTTTACGCCAAGCCCAATCGTCAACTCCAATTCTTGCAATCCTCTTGTAATCAGGCGGACAGAGGCGATGAAGGCAACGCAGTAGGGTTGATGAACTTAATGTGACACCGTAATATGAGAGGAGTTTACTGATGGGGATGGAAGGCATTAGTAGACCATTACGAATTACGGTTAACTCTAATCGCCGTGTACGTCTGCGATAGCGAAAGATTTCATTACCAGGCTGTTCGGCAAATGTCGTTTTATGACAATCTTCATTTTTGCAGAAGAATTTTCGCGATTCAAAAAACAGAACAACCTCTTTGCCTAGTATTGACAAATCATTTATTTTTCTAATGTATCGACTATGGACATGATGACTCTCATTTCCACAATAAGGACATGTTCCACTTGACTTAGAGCTTTTTGAATAAAGAATTATAGCATTTCCATCATGACGTACATCTTCGATAGCAATGTCTGATGATTGATAAATAGAGGCTAAGCTATTGTCTTTATTAAAAATAGTTGAACCATCATTATTGTTTAATGATGGTTTTATTGTAACTTTGTTTATATTAGGTTTATCTGGCATTCGGTTATTCTTTATGTTTGGCGATATAAAGATACGGAAAAAGGGCCAGGTAACCTAATATTTACACATGATTAATCACTGAATATCAGTGGTTTAAAACAAGAAAAACAATCGGGAATTCTTTAAATTCATAGATCGTTAATTTATGGAAATTGGATTATAAGACAGCTCTTTTCAACTAAATTGAAGAAGAACCACAGTAATTGACATGAAAATAGGTATAATTGACATTTGTAAGCAAATAGAGGACC